>Ga0265299_10001140_pt1 | contig 31692 bp, 49 predicted proteins | sample AusTroGonzalo_MG_4_FD_193485 | JGI IMG/M metagenome (GOLD analysis project Ga0265299, IMG submission 193485) | Bovine rumen microbial communities from tropical cattle in Woodstock, Queensland, Australia - Gonzalo_02 | ecosystem: Host-associated > Mammals > Digestive system > Stomach > Rumen ... | reverse complement strand
ATCAAGACGGCGGGCGATATCTACAACCTCTTCATTGAAAAGGGTGTCCGTGAGCGTGAATGGGATATGGATGCCTACAAGAAGTATAGGGCACAGCGTGATGCCATCCCAGACTGTATCGAATAAAAGGAGCAAAACTATGCTTGATTTCCTGTTCGGAAATAATGAAAAACGTGAAGTTCTCGACTGGCTCGAAGAACACGATACCCCGGTAGCCCCTTAGTTACATACAAAGTATTTCCCTCGGGTCCACCCGGCGGTACCCCCCGCAGATATTTTTTGAAAGCGCCACCACCCCCATCGCAATAAAAAGGCCACCCCCGGTACCCCCGGGGGTAAAAACTTAGGTGCCAATCGGGATGCCCCATACCCCCTACCCCCCCTACCGCATGTAAAAATTGAATTTGAATGCTATTTGTAAAAATGATTTTACTTTTTTCGTAACCCAATAAATTCTTTAACTTTTTCCACCGGGCCTCCCTACCTATATACCCGGGGCTAATACGGGGGAATCCATCGGGGCTACACGGGGGAACCAATGGGGCTAACCTGGGGCTACGCGGGGATACGCATTGGGGCTACGCGGGGCTAACCTGGAGCTACCCAATGGGGCTAACCTGGGGCTACGCGGGGGAACCAGTATTCCGATGCGCCTGCAATAAAAGTACGAGTGCTAAACCCTTACAAACTAATGGGGCGTATATGCCCATAAGGTCACTGCCCACACGTGCACCCCTGTTCACCCGTGCAGCACCATGAAGCAACTGCCCGACGGGTTCGCCTCGCCGGCGTCGCTGCCGGGCTCCAGACAGCTGCCCTACTATCCACCCGTCCAGCCCATGGGGAGCCACGGGGGGAGCGTACGCCTGTCAAGATGCACAAGAGAGCACTGCACACCCGAGCACTAAGGTCAGCCGTCCCGACGGACTCGTGATATCGCCGGCGCTGGAGCCTCCGCCAGACAGCCGTCAGGTCGCCCGTGGAGATACCCGAGTAGCTCATGGGGGGCTACGGGCGGAGCCGATGGGGGAATATGGGTAATAGGTAGGGGCTTGCGCCCGCCCCTGAGAGGCGCATTAGATAGGTAGGTACTATATGAGAAACGGAAAATTGCCTAATTATAGAAACACTTACGGGGGAAACATTGGGGATTCCAACCTCCGCAAACGTCCGGAGCCGAACGACCTAGACGATTATATCAAGAGCTTGCAAGACCCAAAAAAGCCCGTATTTGAAGAGGTGGAACGAATCCGCAACACTCGTTCGTGGGTGGTGCGCGATACGGCAAATCACACGATTTGCTTGCAAAGCTATTATACGATTGTAAGCGTGAAAGTTGGTGCGGGCTCTAAGGATTTGGCGAACTTCAGCTCCACAACCTCTAGGCAGCAATGCTACTTTTGGCGTTGGTGCAAAGACAACCCCCAAGTAGTCTAATAAAACGGGGGTGAGAATCCCCCACAACCTTTTAAACCTTTAACGAGAGAGGGGAAAATATGCGCTTGACAGGTTACCACGGCTAAAGAAACGGAAAATTTGGTCTATATGGAGTTGCCCGCACTGTAAAAGGTGCGGGCATTTTTATTTTTTATCCTGGAGGAGCGAGCGGGCGCCAGAGGGATTTGCGGGGTCACCCGATTAGTCATGGGGGGCTACGGGAGGGTGCAAGGGGGGCATAATATGGGTGAGGGAAATCTAGCTCCCTAAAGGTAGGTAAAAATGGTAGATATTAATTTTAGTAGTGCAGAATTGGAAGTAATAAAAAACTCCATCTGTGCGAGTGATGAAATCACTAATAGTATTCTTGAAAAAATTGAAAGTGCTATCCCGAGGGCTAAACGGCTTGAGGTCATTATGCCACGCAAGCACGATTTGCTCATCAAGCGCAAGGAGCAGGGTCTTACCCGTGAGGAAACCGCTGAATATGAGAGCTTGGAGGAGGAAATTGAAAATATGCTTATGGGTGGTGGCTATGGCTCTCCCCACGATGAATATTGGGAAGCGTATCAACTCGCAATGCATAACCTCTACAAGCAGGCGCAGGCGCATAAGCTCACCCCCGAAGAGATAGCCGAGCGGAACGCAAACGCTGAAAGAATCCTCAAGGAAGTCCTAGAACACAAGAGCGAAACCACTGATGATTTCAAGCGGGATTTGAAAAAATTGCTAAACGAATATAATGCCTCTATCGGCTTTGGCGCTGATGATGCTAGCGATTGGTATGGAATCCACGGGGAGCATCTGTATGTCAATATGAACGGCAAGAAAACCATTCTTTGCAAGCAAATGAATTTGAATAAGTACGACCTTTAAAAATAATCATCTCCGCAACAATCTCCAAGGCTCCCCGAAAGGGGGCTTTTCTGTATTCTGAAGCGGGCGCAAGAGGAGCCACAGGTAGCCCCGTGAGCTTACCCGATTTGCCATAGGGAGCTACGGGGAGCTCCGAGGGGGATATAATGTAGACAGAGCCGAGGGGTTCGGCTCATTAACCCTTAAAAGGTAGGTTCAATATGTTGAAAAAGGTCTTTTGTTTCTTGTCTATCGTCTTTGCTATCGCATTGGTGGCAAAGAGCGTTATCTTCATTCTCGCCATTATGGGCGGTGCGAAGCTTGATGTCGATTGCATCATGCGGCTCGTAGAATTGGGCTTTTCTTGGCTCGTGGTTATCATCGCTGCGGTGGCGTTCGTCTTCAAGCTCTTTGAACCCCCGAAGACCATCAGTGTGCCCGTGCCGGTGCCGTTCCCCGTCCACGAGGACGATGACGAGAAGCCCGAGGACGATGACCCCGAGAAGCCCGAAGAGAAGCCCGAAGACTCTACGCCCACGGGTGGCACCGAAGAGAAGCCCGAGGGAACCGAAGACAAGCCCGAATAAGAAACTCCGCATAGAAACCGAAGCCTCCCGAAAGGGGGGCTTTTTCGTTGCCCTGAAGTTTCTGGGGGACGGCGGGCGCCCGCTGGATGCATTGGGGGTCACCCGATTGTTCATGGGGGGCTACGGGGAGCTACGAGGGGGGTATAATATGGGTGAGGGAAAGAAAAAAATTAAATCTCTCAAAGGTAGGTAAAATATGATAGCTGAATTACATCTAGGTCCGAGCGACCCGAACAACCCCAAAGAAGACTTTACCCAAACGTTCAATAGAACACGGAACGAAACATTCAAATCGGATATTTCTGAATTTGTCAAATATTTGAATTTGCGGTATGGTGGGGATAAGTATTTTCATGTGATGGACGGGCTCAAGCGTGAAATCGAGCATATCATCGAAAACCGCAAAATCGAGTGGCTCAACAAGCGCCCCCCAATTCCCGAGCAGTTCGGAAAGCTTGCATCCTTTGCGTCTAAATTTGACGGGCTTCGTGTATTTCTTGAACATGATGCTAAAAATGGATGGAATCTTAGCATTTACTACGATGGCAAGTTTGACGGATTGTACTTTTGGGAGCATGAAGATACAATAACCGAAGACTCATTCGACACCATTCGTAAGCAATTCGGTGAAGTCAATGCACACGCTTGCCGTGTAATTGAAGGGTTATTTTTTGTCGAAGGGTGTATTAGCACTGAGGAAGAAAGAGACGAAAATGGACCTACCGAGAAGAACTATATTGTATCACTCCCATTTGCATCAAAACCGGATGCAGAAAAATATATGAAAACCATCCAAGAATCAAGCGAAGCTAAGAAACTTATTCGTAATTTTATGCCGAAGAACACTCAAATCGACACAATACGAATGTTAAAAGTAGTTGGTCCATAATTTTTTAAGTGGAGGTTGCAATGGCTAAAAAACATTGGTTGGAAATTATTCGTTCCGAGGTGCAGGAAACCATAGCGGTAAGCGCTAAGCGTGAACTTACGGGAAACGAAAAGAAGCTATTAGACGAATACGAGAAGTACGCTAGAGCGAGGAACTTGCCGAGCTTTTAATTCACCACCTACCTACTTAATCCCGTCCGAAAGGGCGGGATTTCTTTTTTTTACTCTGAAGTCCGTCCGGGAACCCCCGGGAACCCCCTAGTACTCACCTAATGGCTCATGGGGGGCTACGGGGAGGCACATGGGGGAAATATAGGTAGCAGCTAGGGCGATGGTCGCCCATGGCTCCAATAAGGTAGGTTACTATGCACGAACAGAAACTGACATTGTTCCTCGTGAGCATTGAGGACAAGAAAGCGGAAAAGGTGGTAATTGACCACTCTTTACAGTCGTTCTATGATACGATTCATTGCGTCAACGATACCATCGACATCGTAAGTAGACAGATTGGTGGAAAATATTTTGACATTATCTGTGACGATGACGGGCTTGCAAAGGACCCTCACCACTGTTCAGCGTTGGACAAAAAGGGCAACCCGATGCTAGTCGGGAGCTTCTTGGTGGCGAACCATGATAGCGCAGGGGATACGAGGTCGCTCACTGACGAGGACATTGCGCTGATACGGAAGAGCGTCCAAATCGTCTGCACGAGGAACCTCCCAATCCCGCACCCGATTATCAAGGGCATGGAATACTAAAATCTTATTTCGTTGGAGAGTAATCCCGTTGGGCAAGTCCTGACGGGATTTTTCTTTTTCCTGAAGCGAGCGGGACAACAGGAACCCCCGCGTAGCCCCAAGTACTCACCCGATAGCCCATGGGGGGCTACGGGGAGCTACGAGGGGGGTATAATGTAGACAGAGCCGAGAGGTTCGACTCACTCACTAAACCTTAAAGGTAGGATATTATTATGGCAAACGAACAGACCACAAAGACCGAAACCCCGAAGATGGTAAGCGATGTTCAGATTTTCCCGTTCAAGGCAGTTTCGGGCGGAACCGATAGGATTGCGGCCCTCGCGAACATTACGATTTTCGGCAAGTTCCAAGTGCGCGGCCTCCGCGTCAGGGACGGACAGAACGGCCTCTATGTTCAGTACCCTCAGCAAGACCCGAGCGGAATGAGCTTCTCTTCTGTGGTCACCCCGTTGGACCGCGAAGCCCGCGAAACGGTTGAAAACGAAGTCATCGCGGCCTATCAGCGCGCAGGCCTCTAGAATTTCCAATAGTAACCGCCAAGGGCGTCCCGCGAGGGGCGCCCTTTCTGCTATTCTCCCCGCTGCTGTCGCTGGAGATTTACAGCAGTCCCCCAGTAGCCCCCTCGGCCGCCACCGGAATCCTCATGGGGGGACACGCGGGGGCGCATCGGGTACATAACATAGGTAGGAAAAATTTTTATAAGGAGAAATCAACTATGAAGAAAGTCATAGACCTCTTCCACACTCCACACTCTTGCGGTCGCATCGGCGGTTATCACGGGTAAACTTTTATTAACAATCTAGGGAGATAAAGAAATGATTACCGAATATCTTAGGGAAGAACAACTTTCCCACACAATTAGTAGGGTCATCGTAGCTAGGCACGAAGTCAGTGAGCAATTCCTCTGTGAAATCAAGGATAGCAACGGCAAGCACATCAGGGCGTTCAAGCTGAATGACCACGGCGCCACGGGTGAAGTCGATTCGATGCCCTACGTGATGCTCCGTGACCTCCTTGTGCTGCGTCCTGCGCCGATGGCCGAGTACAGACGCCCCGATGCGAGCGAGATGGCGAGAATCAAGGCGAAGAGCAACCTGCAAATCGCTGAAGAAGATGAAAAATTTATTTTCCTCGGCGCACCCACCCATAGAGTGGCAAGGTTCTACAATGATTCCGGTACTCTGATTACCTCGATAAATATGTTCGATGACATCAAGGTAATTCTTTCACTTGCGGGCGGAAGTATGTTCGACAAGAAAGGGGACATTACCTTTGACCATCTGATGGACTCGTTCGAGCTACCCGTTCGCAGCCCGTTCCTTCAGAAATAATTTTTAAACCTACCTACCAAGAGTCCTCCCGAGTAGCTTCGGGGGGATTTCTTTTTGCACCCGGGACATCCAGGGAACCCACGAGGCTCCCCTAGTGGCTCATCGGGTTTTCCATGGGGCGCCACGGGGGGTCACGATGGGGCTATAATATGGGTGTCAGAAAGTTTAACACAATCCTAAAAGGTAGGCACAATATGAAAAATGGTCAGTGGTTGAAAATCCTCTATATGGTGGGCGAACCTAAGTACACGGGAAAAATCGGTCGGGTTGAGTCCACGGATGATAAGGGTCAGATTCACGGCACTTGGGGCGGTTGCGCCCTTCAGCCGATGAGTGGCGACCGCTATGCACTCCTCACGGAAGAGCAGGCTCGTGCCGAGCTCGCCACGCAGGCTGAAGCGAACAAGCCGAAGCAGGTCAAGGGCGGGTCCGCTTGCGTACCCTGCTCGTTCAAGGCGTGGAACCCCTCCACCCGTCAGTGGGTGGACTCCAAGGGCACCATCAAGGTGACTCTCGGGGGCACGGTACGGTGCGTCTTGGGTGTAGCCGATTGCGATGCGAGATACATCTGCTCGGTAGTGGACCAAATCACGAAAGTACCGAAGACCGCCTGCACGATTGAAGTCCTCCCGCAGGATTGCCGTAAGCAACTTGAGAGCTACATTGATGCGCTGAAAGATGCGGTACTCAAGGCGATGGAACAATAAATTTTTTGGCTATGTACACCCAAAGTGTTTTCAACAAAGGAGACGAAATGGATTTTTATAAGATTGACAGTGACGCGCTTCGCGAATTTGAACATAGTCGCCCCAAGCCGTCCCAGAAGAAAATTGATGAGTTCATCAAGACCAACGGCACAAAGATGACTGCCTTGGAAATTTTGGCTAAAGATGATTATTGGGGTATTAAAACATTTGGTGACCCGCATACCGCAGCCGAATATCTTGCCAATGCTCATATTACTTGTGCACCTTGGACATATAGACCGGATTCTGAAGACTATTGTGAATCACGGACTTCGTGGAATGACCTTAAAGATATGTACGAAAGTGCTTGGTATGCACTAGATAATATCAAGGATTTCCTGCTAGGCAGGAATTAGTATCCATAAAACACCACTTTGGGAGGACATAGCCAATTTTTTAAGTTGCTCCCTATATTCCCCACGGGTAACCCCGTGGGGGATTTTTTGTTTTCCGATGGCAGTCCCGCGGGCGCCCGATGTCTTCCCACCGAGCTCACCGGAGTGTTCATGGGGCGGCACGGGAGGGTGCTATAGGGGAATATAGGTAATGGGCGAGGAAGTACCCTAGATTATTAATAAAAGGAGATACCAATGTTTACAAAATTTAACACAAACTCTTATGTCTATGCCGAGATAACCCCCGAGGGATGGAATGCCATGCGTAAGCGGTGGGAGGGCTACCATATCGATGTGGAAGCAAAAATAAAGTATCTCAAACAGAATGAAACTTCGATTTATCGGATTAACGGAAAGCCCGTTGAATTGACCCGCTTTCAGCTTCACGAAGCCATTCGGGAGTTCGGATTGTCGGGCGGTTGTGCAGGCGACAGCCCATTTAAAAACTGTGTAGTCTATTTCGAGACCGAGGATTTGACTCCCGTTCATTAAGACACTTTGGGCGTCTATCAGTTGCTCACTAGATTCCCCACGGGTAACCCCGCAGGGGATTTTTGTTACCCTATGTCCGAGCTCGTCCTATGAGGTTACCGGAATGTTCATGGGGAGCCACGGGAGGTCGCTCTAGGGGAATATAGGTAGTGGGCGAGGGAAGTACCCTAGAGCCTAGTAACTTTTAAAAGGTAGGATAAATTTATGGCAGAACAGAACAAGACCGAAGAAACCAAGCAGGAATCCGCACAGAATATCGTGACCCAAGTCAAGATTTTCCCTTTCAAGGAGGGACCGAGCTTGGGTCACATGAAAGGCTTGGCGACCATTGAAGTATTCGGGGCGCTCGCCATCCGTGGACTCCGCATTATGGAGGGGGTTGAAGAGGGCAACTACTTCGTGGGATACCCCATTGATACGTTCTATAAGGGGGAGGACTACCGCAATATCGTCACCCCGCTTAACGATACGGTAAAACAAGCCATTAACGATGCAGTAATCGGCAAGTACAAAGAGTTCCTCAACTCCTAGCGCCTAGAGCTTAGTATCTCCATAGATTCCTCACGGGTAACCCCGTGGGGATTTTTATTTTTAGCCCGCAGCGGGGACAGGCGTCGGTCAGGGGTAGCCGCGCGGTCACCCGGATTCTCATGGGGAGCCACGGGGGGAGCCGATGGGGGAATATATGCAATAGGAAAAAATTTAATTCCCAAAGGAGCAAACTATGTCTGAAAATGTTGAAGTATTCAATCAGTTAGACCCTAACTTGGGCGGTTGCATTAAGCTCACCCCGATAGAGTGCGCTGATTTTCTTCTGTGGGCGTGGGAACACGACAAGAAAGCAAAGTTTGATTTTGCTATGGATGCCGATGACCCTCATTACCCTAAAAATTGGTGGGGCGTCAAGATTACGCAAGAGTTCGACTTTACCGTTATTCTGTACGGTCACTATGGGGAGCTAGGGGATGACTTCGAAGCTAAAGCGATGAATACCCTGATGGACGAGCACCGCTTCGATGAGGATGTATCCCTCTGTGAGACGATGAACGGCAGGCAGGTGCTCACGCTCGGCAAGTACCTTAACAAGCTCAACGAGGACTATGACGGCAACCCTAACTATCTTTTCTGTGAAAGCACTAACGATATGCGTGAATGGCTCACAAAGGTTAAGGAAAAGACAATCGTTGAGGTTCCTATTCCCCGAACCTGCAAAGGCGAAAGCTAATTAATTTTTTTATTCTCCCTAGAGTCCTCCCGATTAGCCTCGGGGGGATTTTTTGTTATCGCCTCCGCCAGGATATCCAGCGCCTCCGCCAGAAACCATATGGCACTCACCCGGGTTCTCATGGGGAGCCACGGGGAGCCGCAAGGGGGCTATATGGGTACTAGGTAGGGGCTTTAGGTCGGTTGCCCTAGAATACTGACCATTGCAAAGGACTAGCTTATGTCTATGTTGCAGAAAATTGTTTTGGCGGTTCTTACCGCCATCGTTCTTGGTCTCTTGGGCGAGACCGCTGTTGTCATTTACAACTTCGTTACGGGCGCACCGAACGAGCTTGCAACACTTATTGAGGTGGGCATTGCGTGGCTCGTGGCTCTCGTGACGAGCTACATGAGCGTGTGGCACTCCGTCACGCACCGCAATTGGTAGCGGAACCGCCCAACGGCTTGAGAGACCTCCCATTCGGGGGGTCTCTTCGCGTATCCCCCGCCTGAGCCCCGCCGGCACCCTGATGCTTCCGCCGGTCTAGCCACGGGAGTCACCCGGTTGCCCATGGGGGGCTACGGGATGGTGCGAGGGGGCAATAAGGACTATGGGTGGAAATTTTTATTGCCCAAAGGAGAAATCTATCCATGAAGAAGATTATGTTGAAATTTATTTCTGTGATTGCGGTCTGCGGACTGCTCGAAGCTTGCGGAACCGAAACAAAGGAAGCTGCAAAGGACGCTGCTTCTAGCGTTGCCAAGCTCGGAATCACCGCGGTAAAGGAAGCGGGTAGCGGTGCCGTTGAAGTGGCGACCGATGTCGCAAAGGAGACTGCCGAAGAAGCAGGCGTAGCCATCAAGGAAACGGCTACAGACCTCAAGGAAAAGGCGGTAAAGACCGCCAAGCAGGTTGCGGACTCCGTGAAGTCCAAGGTCAAGGAGGTGCACAAGTGAGCAGTGGACGTGACGGCAACGGGCGCACGGGCGGTTACCACGGGTAGCCCCTCGGGTCCATCGGGGACTAGCCGAAAGGCTTTCCCCTTTTAAAATTTTTATCGGAATTCGGGTACGGGGTCGCACCCGGTATCTCATGGGGCGCTACGGGGTGGCGTCTTGGGGGTATATTGTATTCGGGCGAGGGATTCGCCTTTAGGTAGTCAAAAAATTTTTATAAGGAGCAATTACTATGGGAAAGAAATGTGAATGGTGCTATCCGTCCCGCACGGAGGAATACCGCAAGCAACTTGCAGACAATGCTAAATGCCCTCATTGGATATTCCTGAAACAGCTTGAACTTACGCCCCATCAAATCGGCGCAAATTCAGCTTATATCGTGAAAGACGTGGCAAACGGGGTTGTCTGCCTACAAAGCTATGCTACTATCGTGGCGGTGGCGTTCGGTACGAAAACAAAGAACTTGGGATATTGGACGAACACGACCTCGCGGCACCAAAATAGGTTCGAAGCCTATATGGCGGAACACGGGGAAGACCCTATCTTCGGTTAGTGTAATCATTGAGGAACTCCGCAATGGGGCGCTCGCAAATGCGGGCGCCTTTCCTGTTTTTTGCCCGCTGTCCCCACAGGTAGCCCCGAGTGGTCACCTAGTAGCTCATGGGGAGCCACGGGGGAGCCCATCGGGGTTATACGGGGATTGGGAAAAATTTTTAATTCCCAAAGGAGCAATTTATGGATAAACAAAAGAAATATCCCGAACACTTCAAAAAGTTACTAGAAGAATTTACAGATTGGGAACAGAACGGAACGGGCGCAAAGCCTTTTAATTGGGAAGCGCTTGAGAAGCATCTTCAAGGGCTAGGATACGAGGTAATAGATACCCGTGGATTGCCGTTCAACGGAACCACCTACGAAGTCCGCAAGGCGCTCCCCGATGTTCCCAACGGCTATCAGATTTGCGGTCACTACAAATATGTCTGTGAAATCTACGGGCGTGGCGTAACGCTGTTCGTCTACCCTCCCGATTGCAAGGGCGGTAAGCATCTCAACAATGACGAGCTGAATCTGTGGGAGCACCGCTTCGCCACCTATGACGCATCGCACCCGTGGTAAAAATTTTAATGACCTACCTAGAGTCCTCCCGTGTAACCCGCGGGGGGATTTTTTGTACCCTCCGCGGCAGCCCGGGGACTCCCGGGGACAGCATCGGGGAGGGCGAGTCACCCGGATTGTCATGGGGAGCCACGGGGAGGCACCTTGGGGCTATACGGGTATCGGGGAAAAATTTTTAATTCCCAAAGGAGCAATTTATGGCTGAACAGAAGAAACCCGAAGAGACCCGCATCAAGTGGAGCAATATCACGGCAGACAAGGACGGAAAGAAAGAAGTCCAATACTACAACGATGTGGATATTCCATCATTTGATGATGTCAAGGAATACTACGAAGCGCAACACGAGTGCGATGAGGAACCCGTTGAACCGCTTGTGGAAAAATCCAAAGAATATTGGAATACTATCCACGATATGAACGAAACCGATGCCGATGACCTCTCGGTCAACCTCCCATATAGCCCCATCTTCGGCAAGATGGTGCTTATCCACGGCTTCTTCGGGGGGTGGCGTGGACAGCAGGAGGGCGGTCGTGTAGTAGAGTTCAAGGGTCGTGATACGCTCACTTACCCGTTCGCCAACCATATCGACAAGGTAAAAATTTTTATCGACAAAGATGGTCTACACGCAAAGAATTATCACCACGATGGCACGGATTATTATTCTTTCTATATCCTTACCGAAAAGGGCTTGCGCTATTGGCGTAACAATGGTCACTCCGACCCGCAGGAGCAGGACAGCTTCGACCGAGATGTTCACAAGCATCTTCTCGAAACAAAGGGCTATGTAAGAAAGGTTAACTTCTACCTCTTCTAGAACATTCAGGGGATTCCACGGGTTCGCCCGTGGGGTCGCCCTTTTATTTTTTATTTTTCGATTCCCGGGTAGCCCCGGGGTACAACTCACCCGGATACTCATGGGGAGCCACGGGAGGCTCCTATGGGGCTATACGGGTATTAAAGGAGCAATTCTATGAGATACTTTCGATTCGACAATGTTACGAGCCTAGCTTGTGAAATCGCCACCTATATCTTCACTCGGGTTCATTACGGCTCGCCCGTGGGTGACATCCGTTTCGCCACGGACGGGATTCCTAGCGAAGATGAATGGTTCTACCTTGATACGGACGAGCTGAAAGAGCAGGCTTTCAACGAGAGCTGCGGGCGCTATAAGCTAATTGACCTCGCACAGCAGTTCAATACGGCAGACGCCCATATCATCGCAGGCGGATACCCCGGCGGCAACGCATTGGCTACCACGGGGCTTATCGACCGGTCTACGGGGGTGCTGACGATGGAGGATACCGTCAAGGCGCTCATCGACTACCTCATCGACTCGGTGGAGCAGACGGAGCCAAAGGCGTTCCTGTTACAGCTTCCATAAAAAATTTTTTATTTAATTTCCCGTGCGGGCAGACCCGTGCGGGATTCCCCGGAAGGTTCCCCACGGGGAGTCACCCGGTAGCTCATGGGGGGCTACGGGGAGGCACTTCGGGGCTATAAGGTATATGCGGGCGGTGGTCGCCCGAAAGGAGCATAATATGGCACCTAGAACGATTGAACAGATTATGGCTGAACAGAAGAGGTTACGGCAGACCCGTGGTCTCGCTTCGAGAGAAGTATTCAAGCAAGCCCGTGCGATGTCGTTCGGGGACAGCCGTTCGCCCGAAGTCGAGGCGTTGCTCCGTCCATTAACCGAAAGATTAAAAAAGGTAGGCACAATATGAGTCCAAAGGAAAGATATGAAATCATCAAGCTCGCACGGGAGTCGTTCGAGTTCGGAAAGAAGCTTCTCGCACAGGCGGGTTGCAAGCTCGTGGTGAACACGGGTAGCGATGCGGGAGCGGTCGATGTAGTCCCCGCTGAAGTGGACTTCAAGGACTTCGACGAGCTTGGTCGCAAGCGCAAGTCTGAAGATACCGAAGATTTCCTCGCCTCGGCTCCTCTCGGAATAGAAGTAACCGCCGTATATGCAAACGGGGACAGCAAGGTTACCGATGTCCCTGATTGGTGGGCGGGGGTAATCGAAGAAAAGCGCCACGAGACGGCAAAGCTCTTGGGGTTAGAAAGATAATTTTTTAATTGCTCCCTGAACGGGTGGCTCGCACGAGTCGCCCGTTTTTATTTTCCGGGATTCGGCGAGCCTCCGCCGGGCAGCCCACAGTAACCCTATGGGAGTCACCCGGTAGCTCATGGGGAGCCACGGGGAGCTACGAGGGGGCTATATTGGTATAGGCGGGCGATGTTGCCCTCCGCAAATAATAAGGCAGTTACTATGGAAACCAAGAAAGCTCTCAAAAAATTTGATACCATCAAGCAGATGATTCATGACATCAACGGAATTGTCATTGAGTCCAAACGCTTCTTCATCTTTTCCTATAAGGATTACCTCGTCAATCAGGACTTGGAAACGCTCGGCAAGGAAATCGACAAGCGCCTCGAAAGCGACCCCGATGACCTGTACAGCTCTTGCACGGTAATGGAACCCGATGGCACAAGCTATGACATCAAAATCAAGTTCGATGACGGCTACGAAGAGGGAACCGAAGATGACGAAGTGGACTTCTTCTGCTCCGGTCACCACCTTTGCAGGCTGACTGACCCGAGAAGCGGGGAGGGTCATATCCTTGTCGATTTCAATGACTACGAGGCAAAGACCATCAAGTTTAAGGAACTTGCCGAGCAGATTAAGAAGATTCAGCCCGAAACCCGATTCAATGCCGTGATTCTGTGGCGTGACGAGGACCGCCTTGAGAATGTCACTATGAAGATGGGTCTCGGAGTAGGTGCCGATGACGAGAAAATTTTCTTCAATGTCGAGAACGCAGACGATATGTTCGGTCTTATGGTCGGCAAGAGTGACGAGTGGATTCTCGTGGGCTTCGCTGACGGGGCTAACCAGTTCAACTACACGGCTATCTAGAAATATTTTTTAATTGCTCCTGAACGGGCGGCTCGCAAGGGTCGTCCGTTTTCCTTTTCCCCGGGAGGAGGACTGCTGTCCCCGGGATTCCCCAGCGACAACTACGGGAGCTACCGGGATTCTCATGGGGGGCTACGGGGGAGCTAATCGGGGTTATATAGGTAATGGGCAAGAAAATAGCCCAAGGGATTGACAATAAAGAAAATTTTTGTTATCTTTGGTCGGTCATTTTAGGATAAACTTTTATTTACATTTCAAAAGGATTGAAGATGAATAAAATTATTTTGATTGTCGCATTGGCGGTAAGTGCTTTCGCAGGGGAAATCTCTTGTGACGATATGCTCCGCCAGGCAGACAGCAAGGGCGTACAGATTATGCCGAGAACTTTCGACTCCATTCAGGGCGGTAATTGGGTTTGCCACGAGGAAGATGACGGGAAGTTCATTGCGGTTGCCCTTAATGAACACCATTACCTCTCCATCGAGGGTACTTCCACGGACGACAGATATGTTGAAAGGCTCGCAGATGGCGAGCGTGAAGTATCCGTCAAGACGGGCGTGAGCGGTCGTAGTGTATCGTTCCTCCCGTTCGGCAACATCGAGGAGTTGCAGGCGCCCTACCTCTAAAAAATTTAATTGCTCCCTCCTGTAGCCCCGCCGGTAACCACGGTGGGGCTTCCTGTTTCCCCGGTGGGGACTGGAACCCCCAGAACACCCTATGGCGCCCACCCGGTTTCCCATGAGGAGCCACGGGGAGCTCCGAGGGGGATATACCGCCTGTGCGGGAACACCTCATTAACCCCCGCAGGAGCAACCTATGGCATATATCTCAAGAATCAACCGCCACCTCGCCCACTTGCAGGAGGTGCGTGACACTTTCATTTCCACCATCGACACCCTCTTTCCGGGCTGTACGCACCACAAGCCGTACGACTACTGCGACTTCGAGGGCGACGAGTCCGTGATGCTTCAGGTAGACCCCGAGGGCGGAATCGACCTTATCGCCCGCTTCACCACTACGGACGGGCAGAACGTCAGGCTCTCTTGGTGCCTCCCCCTGAACGCAGACCCTTACTACCACGCCAACCTCTACGAGTGTGTAACCTCCAACGGGTCGTTCATGAACCGCATCGGAGAAGCCGATGGAGCTACCGAGGAGGAGCTGTGCGATGCGCTTGAGCTGTTCGGCAAGTGCCAATCCCAACGGGTGAAATTTTAATTTTTAAAGGAGCTTAACCTATGTCATACCGAAGCAACGTCTACATTCTCGCTTGCAAGGGGATTGCCGAGAAAATTTTTAAAGTCCTCAATACTACCGCAAAGGACGTTCAACCCTTTGACGCCATCAAGGTTTCACCCACGGGCGATACATACTTCTTTGAAGCCATTCGGCATACTTGGGACGAAAATTCCGAAGGCGTGGCAAAGAACATTATGCAGGCGCTCACTAGCGAAAACGAAAACACCGAACTCCCGTATAAGTACATCAGGGAGGGGGACGAGCGTGAGGACATCGACAGAGTGTCCGTAGGCTACATCGAAGAGGGAGAAATCTTCGATGACGGACCCGCCGAATTTATGGACACTTGGGACGATGTAGCGTTGGACGAGAACGGCTACCACACGGTAAAGGTCTCGAATCTCGAAAAGTTCCATCCGTTTTGGAACGAAATGGCAAAGAAAGCCGAAGAGTTCGGTCTTAACTCGTGGTATCCTTCGAAGACGCCGTAAAGGTCGCCGAATAGCGGGGTATTCTACCCGGTTCCTCATGGGGCGCCACGGGCGTTCCCCGTGGGGCTATACGGTATTTGGGCAAAGAAGCCCAAAGGAGTAATCTATGGCAGAAGAAAAGAATCAAAAGAATCTCAACCCTGACGAAATGTACATTGCAATCGGCTACGGGCTTAATGTCGATGTCCGTGTTGGAATGGTAGAAGTCAAAGGAGTGGACAACCTAGTACACTCCCCGATGCCCCGAAAGAATGTCGTTTCGGAACTCAAGGGTACTATCAACGACTGCATCGTGAACCTTGATGATGCACTTGCCATCAAGGTGACTAGCCACACTAGGGACAACAACGAGTGCGTATCGTTCGTCATCACGGACGAGAACCCCCATCAGGAGGACATCGAGCTTCTGTTCAAGCGCCTCGAAGATGGAAATGCGGACGTGGTGGAAATCAAGCCTGACGATGCCGTACCGAATGTCTATATGCTCGTTCCCGTGGTGGACAACAATGTCTTTGCGAACGGGGACAACGGGTATATCCCGAGGAACCTCGAAGAAGCCCGTCAGGAACTCCGTAGCGCATTGGAGACGCTTTCCACGGAAGACAACTCGGCAATCAAGTTGGACTTGAGGGACATTCAGCTCGAAGTTCAAAAGGTAGCCCGAAAGATGTACTGTTCCGACAATCTCGTGGTAAGCTCGCCTGAACTCTCGGAAAACGGCACGGAAGATATTCGCAAGAACTCGGAAGACCCCAATGCGGAAAACCTCGTGGTCGCGGTCTCTAGGGAAGAACGGGACGATGACGGGGATTCCCATTGGACTACGCTGTTCTATGTGGACTTCTACGGCTACAAGACCGAAGAGGGCAAGCATGTCGTAGAGGAAATCGCAATTAACCAAGATTAATTTTTAATTTTTGTGTCCTACCTAGAGGCTCCACGGGTAACACCGTGGGGCTTCTCCGTTTTATTGCCCACCGGCGGGCAGCCTGCTGCTTCAGACTCCTCCGCCGGTCTTTCTATGGCACCCACCCGGAGCCTCATGGGGAGCCACGGGGGAGCTAATCGGGTACATATAGGTAATGGGCAATGAAGCCCAAAGGAGCATAAATCTATGGCAAAGCATATCTTAATCGACTGCACACTAATCAAGAACCACCCCGACTGGTACTCCTGCGTGGACTATCTTGTGGACAACAATTTCGTCCCCGATGTGGATACCCTGCCCGATGGAATCCTCAATCTTGAAAGGCACAACATTCTCAAGTTCGTATTCAACGACCTTTGTGTAGAGAAGCTTAGCTTTCAAGATGAAAATAAGGTCTTTATTGATATGGCTGTCCTCATCAATATGGACTGCACCCGAATCGAGCTTCTCCTCGACGCAGGCGGAGAATCGAGTCCCACCGAGCGCAGCATCGCCCGTAAAGCCCTTTCCGTGTACCTTAGACAGCTTAACCTGAAAAGCAAGGACTCAGTGGTATTCCACCTCGGGGAAGTTCTCCGTGATGCCTTTAATGAAAACAAGGAAGAGTTGCCCTCGGGAGTCTACACGATAGTAGATACGCCGTTCCACAGGGACATTATCAGTAATGTCCTGAATAATATTTCAATTCATAGCCACGACTTGAAAGTTGAGCAGGTCCTCACGGAAGCACTCGGGATTTCCCGCGAGCAGGCGAATTTCGTCCATGCGTTCTGTACTTGCAGCACCTTTTCCCGCCATAGTACACATTTTGACTACCGATACAGGCATTGGACTCTTTTCCTCATTGCCGATGCAAATGGAAGTCAAACTATTGAAGTCTCCCCGCTCGACTCAGAAATCCGTGTAAAGATTGATGACATTCACGACCTCAAGAGCGTAATCGTCAAAAATTTTTTTAATAATGAAGCTCCCAAGGAAGCTCCAAAGGAAGAACCTGAAGCGGAACCCGAGGAAGCCCCGGCGGAATTACCCGACATCTCGGTGAGCATCAAGGCGAACACCTACATCGACTTGTTCCACAGGAAAGCAGACGAAATCATCGCCCACACAGAAGCAGGAAAGGATTGGCGTTTGGAGTTCGCCGAGACCGCCTCCCCGAAAGAAGTAGTGGGCTACTATTTCTACACCTACGGAACATCACAAGCCCTCGAAAAGTGGAGGAATAATCACGAGGATACCAATTTTTCCGATGAAGTGGACGACATCTTCGACGACATCTTCTGCCCGTTCTGCAAGCAGGGAAAACCCTGCAAATTCGACTCTGCCAACGATATGTACCTACAGCGTTGCGACCTCCACGACAACAAGGTAGAGTGCTACGCACAGGGCAAATCCTATGTAGGCACGATGGTCTTCCCGAATTGCCCCCTTTGCGGTGACAAGCTCGAAAAGAAGTAAGGATTTATAGAACAAAGATAAAAACCACTTGACAAATGAGGTGAACATTTTCTAAACTATTAGTGTATCGCAAGGTACTCGCCTCGGAAAACGGGGTTAAAGGCGCGGGCGTCCCTCCGGGATTAACGCGAAGCGCATTGTCTTTAGACGAAGCGTAATTCACTGCTCCTACCGGATAGCTCCACGGGTTCCCCCGTGGGGCGTTTTTTGTGCCTCCTCGGGCTGGCTGAAGCATGTCGGCTGGCAGGCGCCCGCATGTACCCACAGTAACCACCCGTGTAGCTCATGGGGGGCTACGGGGGCGCCTATAGGGGCTATATGTATAGTGGGCAAGCAATAGCCCAAAGGAGCATAAGTCTATGGAACACATCAAGTTTGTCATCGCCCAAATCAAGGAAAAGCTCAAGGTCGGCGATGTAGTCCAGCTCAATGTAAAGAACCTCTACGATGCGTTCGCAAAGGACGGGGAGTGCAAGCTCAAGCACTGCGAGGTACTGAACGACAACCAATACTACGACATCGCCACCGAGCACAACCACTTCGCCTACGGCAACGGGGAGACCTGCACTGTCGAGATGGTGAACGATGACGGGAGCGTACTCTTCTGCACCAACATGACGGAGAACAAGAGCGACCGCTTCGCCCTTGCTCCCGAGGAAGTCGCCATCGCCTACTTCGGGCGCAACACCGAGGTCACCCGTTGCGACCGCTGTGGCTCCCTGTGCCTCCCTACCTCGTTTACCCCGGGATACGGGAAATTCAAGGACGGGAAGACCATGTGCTTCAAGTGCTGTGGCATCATTGACGGGGAAAGGCTCGACAAGCTCCAACCCGGGGAGACCTACCATCTTTACCTCTCGAAGAAGCGTGGGGAAAGGTGCAAGGTCACCAACTGGCCCGGCACTTTCGAGGTCACCTGCGACTACGACATCGAGGGCAGGCACAACCTTGCAGGCACCCGTACGGACATCGGCTTCACCTACCACGGCAGAAAATTTTTTGGAACGCAGTACGGCAAGGACTCCGAAATCGTCTATGTAAAGGTACGCAAGAACCAAAAGTTCGACTTCCTCGTTGTCCTATCGGGAACCTCCGATGGGGAAGATGTCGGGCAGACTATCTCGGTAAAGGCGCTCAAGGCCGAAGATGCCGTGGACGAAGCTAGGGCCATTTGGGAACCCGACACCCTCGAAACCGCAAGGCTCTACCTCGGAAACACCGATGGTGAACCCGTGCTTACCGTGGAATTTTAATTTTTATTTTTTTAAAGGAGTAACACTATGGACGCTCAAGAACTGAAAGACAAAATCGAAAGCAAGTACGGAAGCCTCGACAACGAATGTGGGTGCATTGTCAACGGGGAATGGCTCTCGGTAAAGGACATCGTTGACCTGATTGACGAGTGCGACCGGGACTAATTTTTAACTTTAGTGAGACAGCTAATATGACACACTACGAAATCGTGCTTACCGCACAGAACGCCAACGATGACATTCTTCTCGTACCGAACAATACCCTCCGCGCAATCACGGACAGCATCGGGGCCGTACGCAAGACAGCGCTCAAGCGCATCGAGGAACTCAAGAAATGCCCCGAGGTGGACACGGCAAGAGCATATCTCTACGAGGTTACCGAATACGGCAACAGGATATTCCTCGGGGAAGTCGTGAAGAACCCCCACGAAGCCCCGGAAGGCTAGATTTTTCACCATAGATAGCTCCAAGGGAGGCGCCGAAGGCGCCTCCCTTTCTGATTATGACGGCAGTAGCACGAGTGGGACTGCCCGCCTTCAGACTCTCCGCCGGTCTCCCTATGGCACCCACCTGGCCCCTCATGGGGAGCCACGGGCGCTCCCTATGGAGCTATATGGTATATGCGGGAGGCACCAAGTCCCCGCAAAGGAATACATATGACAGATATTAAGTACACCGTAAAAATTGTCGATGCGGACACTATTTCCCGCAATATCTTGGATTTCAAGGGTGAAAAGAAAGTTGCCCTTATCGACTTCGCAAACCCCGTAGACAGGGCCTACATTGGAACCTGTGTAGCAGATGACTTGGCTTTCGAGGGCCGAACCTACGACATCAACCGCTACAACCTGATTATCGGTAAGGACGATGGAATGGACTGTGCCGACTTCATTGCCCTCATCAATCAGCGAATCAAGTCCTACCCGGAAGCCCCGAAGCTCCCCAACAGCATCTATGTGCGCCTCGTCTACGACGACTGCGCCTATGACGAACCCAACCGTGACTCCGTGGAGTTCCACACCTCCGCCACCTCGGACGAAGAGTTCAGAAAGCAGGTCAGGGAAGCCGTAAAAGAATGGATTGAATCCGACTTCGGAAGCTACCTCCAATCTGAACGCAGTACGGGCCGTGGCTATCTTGACGGACTGGACGAAGATGACCCCGACACAAAGCAACAGGCGCTTGATGACGGGGCTACATGGGATATGGTCTATAGTGACCTACCGACAGTACTCGCCCTGAAACACGGGTTCCTCCCGATGTCGTTCACGATGACGCTCGAAGAAAACGAGTACGACAAGATTTAATTTTTAATTTTCAATAAGGCAGGCTACTATATGGAAAAGAAAACCACGAAAACCAAGCGGAAACCAAAGCTTATCAAGGTATGGTGCCGTCTCGGTGGAAATATCCAAATGACCCTCGGTGAACTCAAGAAGGCCAACAACGGCGACCTCTCGAACGAAGAGGTAGCCGGCATCATCAAGCGTGGCTTCGAGGTAAACGGGGACAGCTACATTCCCGTCACCGTAATCGAAGATATGCAGGACGACCGGGAACTTCCAAAGGCAGGCCTCAAGGCCGAAGACGACATTGAACTCGGCGACATCAGCCCGTTCACCCTGAAGTTCGCCGGGGAAGAGGCGCCCGCCAAGTAAGTCCACCCGGTCACACATGGAGCGCCACAGGAGCAACCCGTGGGGCCATATCGGGTAAAACAAAGGATACAAATATGTCAAATGTAAAAATTCAAGTTCCAATGTTTAAAGGAATTAACATTTCCGGTGAAGAAGTTGTGGGTCAACTTATCGTTGTGGGTAATACTGCTTGTATCGTTCCGCTGAATGACCCGACCGATTGGAGAAAAGACTTTTTAACCTTTGATGGTCATCATCTAAAACAGGGTGAATACGATTCGGCATTGTGGATTCGAGACCCATCCACCATTCAACCCGCCGGCCATGTAGAAGTGGAAGTATGCTAAGGATGTTTAATGTCGTTTCCACCGAACCATTTAAAACACCCACCCGGTTGCACATGGGGCGCCACGGGAGCAACCCGTGGGGTCATATCAGTAAAAACAAAGGAGTATCTATGTCTTTATCTATCAACACTTCCAAGATTGCCACCATCTGCCCGGACGAGTACCGCAAGTTCTCCGAGGCGTACGACAAGTTCACCGACTTCGACTGGGCAGGCGAGGGCGACATGACCCTCGGGGAAGCCTTCGAGTATGTATGCGACCGTGTAGCTGACGGGGACACCATTGACGGCCATCTTGGGCAGAACCTCAAGGAATCCATCAAGTCTCTCGTTCAGGCGCTCGACCGCAAGGGCATCCACGGGGTAGTCCCGGGCGTCATCGACACCGAAAAGGAGGTGGCCCTCCTGCTCACCATCCCGGAATCCGCCGTGTTCACCCGTGTACCCACCGAGGAGGGCAAGCGCATCCTCAAGGCACTCAACGCAACCGAGGCCGACCTCGTAGACACCGACTGCTATCTCGCATAAAAAATTTTTTATTTAATTTAAGGAGCTACCATGAGTATCAACGCACTAGAACGCCTGAGAGAACAGGTAATACCCGCCGGAAACGGCGACAAGTCCGCAATCCAAGTCCTTACGGAATCAATGGCGTTTGCCCTTATTGCGGCATCCCCGAGCATCGAGACACAGTTCCACGGGGAATACAACTTTGAAACCGGCGGGTTCGACCTCGGCTTCACCTATATGGGATACCCGGGAAAGTTCAGGGTCTACCCGCCGGGCCGCACGGACGGAATAAATATTTTTATTCAGCACCCGTCTGACACCGTATGCTTCGGCGTTGCCGATGTAAAGTCCATTGACGGGATTGCGGAAGCGCTCTCCGTTGCCAAGAACCGTGCAGACAAGGACTACCACACGGGGAACCCCGTGGAGCTGAAGTTCAGCAAGAACAGCGTATTCATCATCTCCGACACGGCCCTGCTTGAACACTTCAGGCCGACCTACACCGCTTGGCGTGACGCTTGGGCAAAGTGCGTAGACTACGGCGACACCTACGATGAAGCCAAGGACACCCTCGGGCAAGTCATCGATGCCGTGGACGATACCCCGACTCCCGAAGAGTGCCACAAGTACGCCGAAGAGAACATCGGAATCGACTGCTATGTTGAACTCGCCGATGTCACCCTCCGGCTCCTCAATCAGATTCAGACGGTAGTGCCGAACGCAACCGCATTTGTCATGACGAAAGGATACGCCCCGGTGATGTACTTCGGCGTACCCTCGGTTGGCCTCGTGAAGCGCACCTATACCCCCGATGGGCTAAAGGTGGTAACCGAACTCGGCGGTGACGGGTGCTTCTCGGACGAATACCCCGTGGAGACCGTCACGAACCACACGGGAAAGCCCCTGCCCCTCCGCTGTAAGACTTTCTGCAAGAAAAAATGCTTAAACCATAGATAGCTCCAGGGGGCGCCGCAGGCGCCCCCTTTTTGCATGTCTGAAGCATGCGAATCCCGGCCGGGCGCATGGAATCCCCCCGTAGTCCACCCGGGTAGCCCATGGGGGGCTACGGGCGGAGCTACCCGGGGAATAATGTATATGGAAGAAGCCGGGACTCCCTGCCCGGCGCCCCGTGGTGGCCCTACCGCAACACTCACACACAAATTGGCACGGGTCTCCACGGGGAACTGTTTTAATCTATCAAAGGAGCATCTATGATTCTCACCAAGTTCAACGCTTCCGCTATCTGAAATAATTTTTTAAAATATCCATAGGTTCCAATCAGCAAGCCCCCGGTACTCCCCGGGGGCTTTCCATTTTCGCTACCGGCATCCCGGGCGCAACCGGCGTGCATCCATATAGTCCACCGGGTAGCCTCATGGGGGGCTACGGGCGGGGCTACACGGGAGATACCGGGGTTGAACCAATGGAGGCAATATCTATGTACGCACTTATCGAACACGAATCATCGGCCCAAGACCACAAGGAACTCAAGGCCGGAATCCTCGCCGTGGGCAACTTCGGCGGAATCGCGAAGGCAATCGGAGATACCGTCAAGAAAGACTACTCCGGCTACGACCTCAGCAACATCGGCGGGGACATCGTAGAACCCGAACAGGTGGAAGCCCTTGCGCTCGCGAGGAAGCTCACCTGCATCAACGTGAACAACGACTCGCAGACCGTCCTTACCATCGCGGAACTCCCGTTGCCGAAGATGCGTCAGTACATGGTCGCGCAGGCCGACACCGATGAAGAGGGACGCAACCCTAGCGTGACGCTGTTCTCGGACAATGACGGCAACACCAACATCTACGCAAGCGCCGAGGAAGCCCGAGAGGAAATCGCAAAGGAAATCGAGCGTATCGCACGGGACGAGGAAATCGAACACTCCGATGTGAGCTTCGACAACCCGCAGTTCGAGGACGACCCCGAAAATGACTTCTATACCAATGTACTGAAGCGCATGCCCGCCGAGACAGGCGAGACGGCAACCGTCAATATGCCCGGTGGTTCCACCCGGACGTTCACCATCATCGACTTCCTCGCATAATTCAAAACTCAAACAATGGAGCTAAAAGACCATGCCTGCAAAAATCAACGTCACAAAAGATATTCAACGGCTCTATGATGCTCACAATCATGTCGTGGCTGACTTTGGCTTGTATGCTTCTATGGCACTTCGCAACGTTGTGCCAGCGGGAGTTGCCGTGCCTGAAAAGAGCCTGTGCAAAACTGAATTTAGTCATGATAAGACAATGAGCATTCATTATGAGTACAAGCTCGAAAATATCCCTGCACACGGCACTTGGAAATTCACCTTTATGTTCCGCAGTAGCCATTGTGGTGCAGTCATGATTAGCAAGTGCAACGCATCGGGCCTCAACACAAGGACTTGCAAGTTCGACATCGCCGAAATTACCGAGAAAGTTAAGGAACTCGCCGAACTCTAATTATTCTCGATAATCACCCCCGTAGCCCACCAGTAGGCTACCCGGGTTCCCCATGGGACGCCACAGGCGCCCCTTCCGGGGCTATACGGAGGACAGGAAGAACCTCTACCACTTCAAAGGAGCTATCTTATGGAAAACAAGAAACTTCACCCGAAATACGAGACAGGGAAACTCGGGCTTTCCCGTGACGAAATCGATGCCGAAGCGATACAAATCGAGAAAGCAATCTGCGCCCGTAGCGTAGACGAGAACGGCAAGCATCCCGACATCGCCTACACTTGGCTCCGTACCCCGCAGGAAGAACACCGCCTCCAAGTACTCGATGCTATGTCAATGGCAAACTCTTGCATCTGCTACGGCTACGGGTGGAACAAGTACGGTTCGGACTTCCTGTTGTCGGACAGAACGGACAACCCCAAAATCAGCGAGGAACTGAAGCAGGCCCACGCGCTGACCCTTGAGGAACTCGATGCCATCTACAAGGCGCAAGAGGAGCGACTCAGCCACGCCAACATCAAGACGAATGTATTTACCGATGAGGAGGGTTGCTCGTACAACACAATCGAATGGGACGCGAAATAAGGTTCGCCGAATGGTACCCTGAGAATGAATTGTAAGTTTAATTTTACAAATACTTTTAACTTACATATACACAACCTAGAAAAAAATTTTGTAAATTTACTTTTGTAAAATCTTAATACTTCCATAGGTTCCTAATAACAAGCCCCCGGTGCTCCCGGGGGCTTTCCTTTACCCCGCCGTCCGCCCGGGAACATACAGCGCCTCCCTATGTACCACCCGGTTCCCCATGGGGAGCCACGGGCGGACCCACCCGGGTAATACCACTGGCGGAACTAGTCACGGGTAGCGCCCACGGGGGTGTACTTCCCTTCACATAGACGGCATATCAAACGGAGATAGCATCATGACCCATTATAGCATCGTACTTTATCGCGATTGCTTCGGCAACATCAGCGCGGACCCCACCCCTATGAAGAAAACCATGTCCATTAGGGAATACCTTGCAGCAACCAACCCGCAAAAGCTGAATGAAGTGTGTGCTAAGGGAAGCCGCAAGCAGAAAACTTATTTCTACCGCGTCGGCAAAAGTGCCGGATATGCACAAGCGCTTGCAAATGCCCCGACCGTCGCCCCCACTCCACTCGGGCGATTCGAGTGTTCCGTGGACGGTCGCTTCAAGGAATGTCAAGTCCGACGGGCACTCATCAACGCGGTCATCTACAACCGCCACGACGCAGTAATCGAGCCGAAAAGCGAAGAGAACAAGCCCGCCCATGCCCGGATGTGCTATGTGTTTGCGTTCACCAGGCATGATGTATAAGGAAACTATATGAAGCAAGCGGTCATCGAGTGCACATACAAGAACACTGACGACACATAACCTTAACCATCCACAGTAACCCACCCGTTTCCCCATGGGGAGCCACGGGAGGCGCCACCCGGGGGATACCACGCTTGGAAACCAAAGGAGTTATCAATGTCCAAACTCAAACTCTTCCGCTACAACAAGAACACCAATAAGTGGCTCCCCTATGGCTCCACTATCTTCACCCTGTCCTGTACCGCAAGCGACAGGCACTCCGGGGAAATCGAAGTCGAACCCGCCGTGCGCCTTACCATCGAGAAAGCCCGCGAAAGGCTCAACGAGGTAGCCATCAGGTACCTCAACGACAACGAAGCAATCAACCCCAAGACCGGGGAAATCGACTACGATACCGTAGAATCAATCGACGGCGAACAGGAATACAAGAATGTGAAAGACCTCACCGAATACATCACATCCAAAGCAAAGTCCCTCGAAATCCAAATCGACAGCGAGGGAACACACGCCAAGTGGACCATCACCCGGCACGACCTCAACGACCTGTAGTAACCCACCCGGTTCCCCATGGGGAGCCACGGGCGGTGCTACCCGGGAGATACCACGGGCGGACCCGCCTAACCATCCAAAGGAGCTACCATTATGGCCAACACAGAAAACTTCCCAAACACGGGCAAAAAGAAGACCCGCCACCGCAGATACGACAGGTGCTACACGGAACTGCTCCGCCTCCTCAAAGAGCACGGGTTCCGCTTCACCGTGGAACCGCTCAAGGAACCCATCAAGTTCGAGGACCAGTACCACCATATCGCCAAGTACCCGACCTACAGTCTAGACACCCGCATCACCATCGACGACGGCACCCGCAGGAAGAAGATTGTCGTGTACATCGCCCCGAACATCGATGCACTCATCGACCCCTATGGTGGCACAACCGCGATTATGGATGCACAGGAGGTTACCGTGTGGGCCTACAACGTACTCCGCGACAAGGAAGTGGAGTACGGGACACTCTAAAAATATTTTTTATTTTAGGTTTAATATGAAAGATTATTTTAAAGGTCGGTACATTAATATCAGCAATAAGGCCCGTAAGAACATTGTCGTAGCCATCAGCAACATCATCCTTGCAAAGCGTGATAAGCTGTCTCCCATCAGCCTCGACAAGATTACAGCGTATGGCAAGCGCGGCAAGTATGTGGTGCGTGTTAGCCACGGCGACAATGGCGACTACAAGGATATTGTCGGCTACTACGATACCATCACAAGCAACTCGCAGGTTCTCGAACACATCAATGACAGCCTCCCCCGTGCCCTCAAAGACCGTTGGGTAATGGTTAAGGCAGGTCGTGATGGAAAGCGTTTCAACACTAACAAGTGGGTTAAACCGCTTAGAAAATAATTTTTTACACAAGGAGCCTAATATATGAACGCCCTCGCTACAGTTCTCACCACCTATCAGGCAATCCCGAACACCGACCGAGAAAACCCAATCCGCCGTCAGGAACTCCTCTCCGTACTCAAATCCGTAATCGGCAAGCAGGACGACCTCGTGGATTCCCGCGAATACCTGATGTTCGGGACGACGCTCCAATTTATTTTTAATTTCAAACCCCATTGGCTCTCCAGCACCGAATATCAAGCCCGCATCGACTTCTATGTTGAAAAGGACTCATACAGTGTACGCGGGGTCATCGTGGACGATGCAGATGCCCTGCTTCCCGAATGGGGGGACACCGAACGCGAAGACTCCGGGTTCGACCTCAAGAAGTTCGCGGACTACGCCACGCCAATCTTCAATATCCTCGGCCTGCTCAGGACCATGTACAAGGCCAAGTTCAACTCCATCCTCAAGAATACCGACCCCGACCTCGCCCACGCGGTAAATGTCTCGGCCCTCATCAAGCCCCACATCGAGGCAATCAAGGAACTCTGCAAGAAGAACTGCGTGAACCTGTGGATTGACACGAACCTCAACTCCACGCAGTCCGTATTCGTACTCCCGGAGAGCGCCAACATCGATTCCGACATCTATCAGCCGGATGCCGAAATCAAGAAAGACAAGGTTCCGATGCTCGACCTCGGCCTCCATTCGTTCGACTCCTCGTACGACCACTTCGTCTACCCCGAAAAGAACAAGATGAGACTCCAAAACGGCTAAACTTTTGCTATATTTGAATCAAAAAAGGAATCTAGATATGGCAGAAGAACAGGAAACCCCCGAACAGAACACCCCAGCGACCCCGCCGATTCCCCAACAGGCAATCGACGGAATCGCCCAATGCCTTAACACCATCAGGCAGTTCGAGGAGTACTACAAGGTAAAGCTCGTCGCACAGGACACCACCGAAGAAGTCAAGTTCAGGGTCATCCCGGACGCACTCAAGATTGAAGCCCCGTGGCTCAACATGAACAGGAAAGCCCCCACATTCCCGTGGGAATCGATGCCCGAACTCGACTTCACCGCCCAACGCTACGACGATTCCCTAGAACTATTCCTAAAGTAATTTCAATCTGCGTCATAACAGTTGGCCTCCTTGCCCCCGGGTTAGCCCCCGGGGGGTTTCTTGTTCGCCCCGGCGTCCGCCTGCTCCCGACCGGTCGCTATATCTCCCACCGGGTAGCTCCATGAGGGGCTACGGGCGGGTCCACCCGGGAGATACCCGGGGCGAAACAGGAGCTAGACCTATGAAACCCAAGATACCATCCAAGAAGCTTATCAAGGAAAGCGCGGCACAGCTCGCGCAGGAATCCCTTGGTTACTTCAACCCCACATACAGGCCGTGGGAACTCCGTCACAAACTAGGCAAGCTCGTACGAGCAACCATCCTCCGCAACGGACCGCTACCCCGACACGAGACCCCCAAATGGCCGTTCAACCGGGACAATATCGTGGACTCCCTTGAGGCTTCCGGGGTGGCTCACCGTACCGCAAAGCGCATAGGCGCCCTAGCCTTCGCCATCGCCAACAACCGCGAACAGTACTGGTACGGGTACAGCATCCGGCTAGGCAAGTACCTCCACGGCAAGTACCCAACGAGGACACCCGTGGCGCTAATCCGACAGCTCACCCTTGAGTTCATCGCGGACCCGCTCTCGAAATACGCAAAGATTCCATACTGCTCCCTCAAGCAGTCCGGAACCAACGGGACAACCTACGACTTCGCAATCTTCGCGTCCCCCGCCTACGGCATAAGTGACTACAATAAAGTCACGGTCAAACTCGACACCCCGCTCGCAAAGCAGGCGTTCGCAATAGCGATGAAGCTCGCGGAGAAAGTCTACAAACGGGCCAAGGCGAAGCTGACCGCATAAGGAGGCCCCACATGGCAGAATACACCGAACAGGCCAACAACTTCATCCAAGAAACTCTAGTAAAGGAAAAGGGACTGGGCCAAAAGGACATCTTCTCCCACTTCGTCACCAAGGGCAAACAGGTCATCTGGCCCGAAATCGGACCCGACGGGAAGCCCCACTTGGCCAAAAAGACATTCAAGTAGCCAGCTTTCGCTATATTTGACATGTGGCCTACACCCGGGTACTCCCCGGATGCGCCCGAAGGAGAAGATATGTCTGCAATATGGCCAACCAACACCAACCCGCCCGCCAAAATCGACACCTGCTACGGAGACCCCGGCTACCACCGCAAGTCCGAGACCGCAGGGACTCGCCACCTCTGCAAGTTCTGTAGAAAACCGACCTACCGCTCCGTCGCCCACGTCTATGTATGTTCCGACTGCGAGCGCGAACACAAGGCCGAACTTCCCGACCCGTGGAACCCCGCCTATGTCAACAGATGACCACCCGGGTTACCCATGGGGCGCCACGGGAGGAGCCACCCGGGATATACCACGGATGCCCCTCGGGGCGCCTAACCTGAAACTTAAAGGAGCTAACTCATTATGGCAAACGAAACTGAAACCAAGACCACCGAATCCGAAAACAAGGGATTCTCCCCCAAAGCGGTAAGCGACCTCGGGGCCGCCATCGCGCACTTCATCCCGACCTACAATAAGTTCGCACTGTCCTGCCGTCAGGCACTCAAATCGTGCCTCATGTTCTACTCTGAAGGAAAGTTCACCGTAGACCCCGCCGAGTCGTTCAAGATGGACGAACCCGAATCCTCGCAGTCCGAGGCGTTCATCGGGTGGTTCCACATCTACACCGTCAAGTCCATCAAGGACAGGAAGTACAAGGGGGCCTGCACCGACTTCCAGCTCAAGATGGAAATCCTCCCCGGCGAGAACCCAAGGGTTACCGTGGTGAACACCGTCACGGGCGACGACATCTCCGGCGACTTCTGCGAAGCCACTTTCAAGGCAATCGCCGACTTCATCAAGTAACCCACCCCGGTTCCCCATGGGGAGCCACGCGGAGATACCTCGGGGGCATACCCGTCTTGCCCCTCGGGGGCTACAACAAAAAATCTTTAATCAATCATAAAGGAGACAACAATATGACCTCTATCGCCAAAAAACTCATCTACGTCGTTGCAATCGGTGTAGTACTCACATTCCTCGCGAACATCGTCCTCATCGCCCTCGGCAAGGCCACGGCGACCGCCATCGTCGAAGTCGTGGTCACGGGATTACTTATCCTCTTCTTCGCAGGAGACTACCTCCGTCGCGCAGTCTCGGGCATCGGGTTCCCTACCGCCACCCCACGGGTGACACCACAGGTAACCCCTAGCGCTACCCGTGACGATTCCGCCTATGACGAACTCAAGGACAAGTGCGAAGACCTCGAATCCGAACTCGAAGACGCCAAGACCAAGCTCCAATCGCAGGCCGACGAAATCTCCGACCTCAAGGAAACCATCGAAAATGCAGGCCAGTCCGTAAAGGATACCTGCAAGAAGCTCGACGAGTTCCTCGAAAAGGACTCCGTAGAACTCGACAACGAAGTCTACCCGGACGCGTTCATCCCGAAAATCTACGAGCAGGGTCCCGACGGAAAGCCCGTACACGCCTATGACCTCCCGGCCGAAAAGTCGTTCTCCGATGCGTACACCGCCATCGCGGCATCCATCGAGGCCCGCAAGAACGAGGGCCGTCCCCTCAACAACCCAATCGGTCGCGTAGCCGAGGCATTCTCCGCACAGTCTTTCGCGGACAACCTCGGGGCTGACAATACCTAACCCCCATTATCACCCCGGGGTCCTCTACAGGGGATTCCCAGGTTTTATTTTTCAATTTTCACCTAGAGGAACAATCATTATGGCAACACAGCAATTCAAGTCCGAATACACCACATTCGCATACGATGAATCCACCAAGGCTTTCGTCCCGCAGAAAGGCACGATGACCACTTTCAACTCCAACGGCTTCCGTGACGCGCTCGAATCCGTACTCAGGGAACACCCGACAGGTCTCGTATCTGTAACTCTCACCGTCCTCGCGCCGGACCACGACAACGGCAAGTAAGGAGTATCACTATGGCAAGAAAGACCGCATTCATCATCAACATGGGGTCCAACGGGTACAGCCCGGCGGATGTCTCGGGTATCTCCTGGGGCAAGCTCAAGGCGAAGCTCGAAAACGAGGGCATCACGGACAACGATACCGTCATCCTCAAGAACGACCGCGACACCGCCTCGTATTACGGAATCGACTCCTTGGACACCGTGGAGTCCGTAGACTTAGACCCCGAGGAAGACGAATAGAATTTGCCTCCTACCTGCTCCCCGCTCCCATCGCGGGGTTGATAGCAGTTAACAAAAATGTTAACAAAATTTAACTAAATATACTTAAATCTGCTAATGGAAATAACGTATATTTAAAAATGCCTAGTTTGATATGCCGACCGTGTTAAGGCTCTTCCGCAAGGAAGTAGGATTAGGTAAATTAGCCGTGTCGCTTGATGCATATTAGGTATATCGCGTAGATACGGTTGATTAAGTACCGTTACAGCCTACTCCGCAATGAGCAAGGTAGGAAATCACATAGGTCTATCTCTTGGTAGATTTAAGTAGGTTTCAGCTAACGGTAGCGCCCCTGCCCTCCCCGGCCAGGGGTTATTTTTTATTTTTCAAAGTCCCTGTTCCAAAAACGCATCCGGCTGTCCCACGGTTCCTATATGTTCCCCACCGGGTAGCTCCATGGGGCGCCATGCGTGGCCCCGTCCGGTTCTCCTCAGTAGCCCCTCCGTACTGCACACCTGTTCACCCACTTAGCCCCGGCTAATTCCCCTCGGCGGTCGGGAGCCACTTGGGGGACACTTGGGGGACACTTGGGGGACACACGGGTTGTTAGACGGAGCTAACTCGGGTTGAGCTTTTGGGGAAGCGCGGGATGAACCTGTCGTTGAACACGGGTTTAACCCCCCTAACCCCCGAGTTAGCCCCACTGCACATCCG
>Ga0265299_10001139_pt1 | contig 31699 bp, 45 predicted proteins | sample AusTroGonzalo_MG_4_FD_193485 | JGI IMG/M metagenome (GOLD analysis project Ga0265299, IMG submission 193485) | Bovine rumen microbial communities from tropical cattle in Woodstock, Queensland, Australia - Gonzalo_02 | ecosystem: Host-associated > Mammals > Digestive system > Stomach > Rumen ... | reverse complement strand
GAGGTAAGCAAGAATAGCGCCATCGCTAAAAGCCAGCTTGCTCTTAGAGATGGCGCTATTCTTGCTTACCTCTATACCTGTATCATTTTCTGCTATCACGCCCCAGAGCCTATACTTTACAGTGGCGTTTTGATGTTGCGATAGCGTCAGTTGTAGTTCTACGTCGTTAAGATAGTATCCGATAGTCGCTATAATTGGATCGCCAGTAGATAAGCGCGTGGTGCCGAGCATAATAGATGTTTGCCAGTCGTCCAGCGATATACAGCCTTTGATATACGGCACTCTGTCTAGTGGTATATCTAGCTTTACGGTGGCGTTGCCAGAGCCATTAAGTTTTACACTGCCCTCATTAAGCCACACTACTTTATCTGTCGGATAGTCTGAGTTAAAGATAAATCGGTATAACGTGTCTAAGCACATTATTTTACCTCCTCCAGCACGTTAAAGCCCTCTTTAGTGATCCAAACACCTGGGCGCCCATCCCCAGGCGCTTGGCCTATTAAAATGCGTGGCATACCGCCAGCGTCGTAAAACACCTCGCCGTACCGCCCATTAGATAGCTTGCCGCTTATCATCTGAGGGTTGCCGCCGCCCTGGATAGTCTTGCTATACGTTTCGGCGTCTAACATCATAAAGTTATTGTTAATGCGTTGTAAGGCCTCTTTGGTCGGCTGGTTGCTGTTGATAGGGGTAAAGCGGTTAGGCATACTATCTTATCCTTTGCGTTTGTACGGTTAGTGTATGGCTTCTAAATATCACTGGCTCAAAGGCCGCGATATGCTGGTAGCGTATCTGGCACCTGTAAAACTCGCCATTAACTCTTGGTAAGGTTGTATGTATCGTCGGTATCGCTGGCACTCCATAGTCGCTAGGATTATCCCAGACGTAATTTGTGCTTATAACCGTCTGATTTTGTAAATCTATACTAAAGGCGTAGTTTACCTGGTCCGTAAAGTCTAGCGCATAGCCGCACTCTACGGTGTAAGGGTTTTGCGTGGTAGCAAACTCTGGGCGCCACTTAGTGATACGTTTTAGCTGGCTTGTGGTGCCATAATGCTGATAAGCTGTTTCAAGATTAAAGGCGATCGGCTGGCCCATATCTGAGTAGTTATTATTGTCAGCACTCTCGGCCAACATCAGCATACCAACGCGGCTGTGGCCACAGATAAAGCGGCTAGACGTGTTCTGGCGTGCGCTAGTGGCGCTTACATAAGTATTGCTGTCAAAGCTCTCCCAGACGCGCAAGTTGATGTTATAGACTAAACAGTGGTCGTTAGGGCCTCTTTTTGTACTCGGATAGAAAACATAAAGGCGGTTTTTGTAAAGGTCTAGTACGATACTCTCTTTATTAGGGATAGCGTCGTAAACGTTCTGGATACTGCCCTCAGTCAAGCTGGCCTCGCTAGAGCCATCAAAGATATAGATACCGTTATCCGAGGCAAAATAGGCATAGTTCAAGTCGCATACTACGCTTTCTTGGCTAAAGGTGCCATTTTGGGCGTTAGCGTTGCTCTGGCTCCAGCTATCGGCGCTCTGAGCATACATCTGATACTTATTGCGACGTGTCATAAAGTAAAGCACGCCACCAAGATTAAACATGGCCGTTAGTGGATCGCCAGTTTTAATCGCTGGGAAGTTCTGGTAAAAGTCCGTACTAAACTGGTCATAACTAGAGATAGTCTGCGGTGTAGTATCTACTATCACTAAGTCCACGTCCGAGCCAGAGATGGCCGTTACCTCGGCTGTGGCGGTACCCTGGCCAGTTATCCAGTCGCCGATAGCGATACCAGATGGAGTAATAGTACTTAGCTGGATAGTAAGCGTATCGCCCACGTCGCCACTGATAGTGGCCGTAGTACTAAAGGCCGCGCTCTTGGCGTAAGTATAGCCATACGGATAAGTCCAGATGGCCTCTGTGTCTGGATCAGTCGCAAAATAGATTAAGTTATCTGCGGTGCCGTTCATAATGTTGCGCGTAAAGACGCTTAGCGAAGTTCCAGTCTTTAAGTCCGTTACAGGGATGGCACTATCTGCCCAGGCGGTCACTTTACCTGCGCTTATTGTAGGCGTTAGCAAGTGCGGTGCCTCTAAGCCATCCACATAGCGGATAGTGTTTAGGTTTTGGCTAAAGCGCACTTTAGTGGTGCCTACTGGCAAAGTACGGATAGACGATACAGTACCATTAGATTTTCGCCAGTAAAGCGTCCTATTAAAGACAAACAGGATAGACTTATCGCCGTCTATATTCGCCTCAAACACACTTGTAATGGCGCCCTCTGTGGCGTCATATAATATACACATCATCTGGTTGTCAGTGCTTAGAACTTCCACCTCTATATCGTCTAGCGATCCAGACTGTACGCTTATACTAAGCCTTACATCGGTGTTTAAGGCCGCTTTCGGACAGTTATTAAAGAAAACATACTGAGGTATACCAACAACATCAAGATCAGCTGGATCTACGCAAGCGCTAGCCACTAGCTCGCCGTCATAATACATACTAACTTTTGGCACTACATAGCCAACGTCAGCACTCTTTTTGCGTATATTAACCTCCGCGCCACAGATTACGCCATATGTCGTAAAAACGCACGTTTTGGCCTCTGAGCCAGTTACCCACTTAGAGTTACCCATGTTGCGTATAAGCTCGCCGTATCCGATAGGCTCGGATAATTGCTGATACCCTGGGCGCGTGCCATATTCGCCCACGCGGTCAAAGCGTGCGTCTTGCGCCAGGCGTATCTCGGTATCGCCCATAGTATCGTTGGGCTTATATGTATAGATACCCTTAGCAAAATTAGTCGTAAAAGGCGACGTTTTGCGCGTTGATACTTTCGGTATAGTGTGGCCTGTAAATCGTGAATAACCCATGATTAGTGCCTCAAACGTTGAAATACTGGTAGTTTTGCTCGGTTTTCGCCCTCTAGCTGTCGCGGACAGTAGCGGAGCTTCATATTAGTTAGTAGATCCTCGCGCTTATTGTCGTAAATCTGCGCAAAGTCAAAGTTATCGCGTAATTGCTCAGCGCGCGAGAGTGCGCCCAGTAGTAAGGCCTCGCCAAACTCGTAAGGGATAACTGGCACGTCTGTGTCTTGTGATAGCGGTAAAGGCTTAGCCAGATAGTGCAAGTCCAGCGTATAAAAGCGCTCGTCGCCGTTTTCGTTCTCGCTATCCTCTATATTAGGTAAATCGTAGTGGAGTTTATTAGCAAAAACTGTGTACTTGTAGTGTTTAAGCGCGGAGCCTTTTGGCGCGTTGAAAAAGCGGCGACTGTCTATATATTCTAGGCGTCGCATACCATGATCATCTGAGGCTGTTAAGTGGATAGTCGTTTGGAAGTCTTTAGGCAAAATAACAATACCACCAGTTTGTGTATAGCTTAGATAGTGCTTTTCTAAGAACTGGTAGTGTTCCTCGCCCAGGATGTCAAAATACGCGTCGTTTATAAACTGCGTAATGTCGCTATCCGAGTAGTCAGCGTCTTTTAACCTAGCCTTTATACGGTTAATAAGGCCGCCAAGATTGTAGTTTGCGTCCATTTTGTTATATGTACGCGCACCGCCATTAAAGATATTATACCATAAAAAAGCCCCCCTATGGCCACTTGGGGAGGCTTTTTATAGTTATTCGTCTAATTAAGACAAAGAGCCAGTACCGATAGCGGCAACAGCTTTTTTCTTACCGTTAAGCACGAAGCTACCAAAGATAAAGCGGCCGAGCAAGATGGTACCATCTACGAGTTCGCTATCCGTAATAATGCGAGTGTTCATGATCTGTTTGGCACCCAAGAGAGCGTCGCGGTGGACCATAATAGCACTGGTGTTGGATGGGAAGTAGCTGGTTGGGACCTTAACTACTGGCACGCCGTCCAATTCGCCGACAAAGCCACGGCCCAAGAGCTTATCGTTGTAGCCAGAGGCTTCAACGTTGGTCGTAATTTGCTTTTTAACAGCATTATAGAAAGTTGGGGTTACCCACAAAACGCGGCCAGCGATAGGAGCTTTAGCTTCATCTAGGGCGGCGCTGAGCTTCAATACATCGCCATAACCATCGTTAGCGGTTGGGGCATAGTACTGAGAAGCGGCGGCGGCGCCGATACCAGCGGCCAAGAGGCGGTCAGCGTCAATCATAGGGATAACCTGTTCTTCCATCTCAGCGCGCATAACTTCGCCAGCTTTCTTGGCAAGAGCCTGCTGTTCGTAGTTACCACGGTCAATAACGATTTTGAAAGATTTATCGTTATTAAGGGTGTATGGGGTGTAAATATCTTGTAATTCGTTGTTGCCACCAAAGCGGTCGCCAGTTTCCTCGCGGTCGTAGTTGGATGGAGTTACCGTCGTAACGGTGTAAACGTTGACAGTCTTTACGCCGTCAAACGAGTATTTTTTGTTAACGTAGCGGTCAGTGTATGAGCCAGCGGTAAATTGCTGGTCAAGCTTATCCGCATACTTTTGAGCTAAGTTTACAGTCATTTTAGTATGTTCCTAAAAGTTAAATGTTTAAGCTCCAAACAGTCCGTCTAAAAAGGCGTCTTTCTGTTCGGATGAGCCAAACTGCGTTGAGTTCGTAGCGTTGGCGCTAGGCCTCTTAGCGGCTTGGCGAGCCTCCATCTCTTTTTCTACCTCTTTGCGGAGGTTTTCTTTTAGGTTATCTACTTCTACTTGTCCACAGCCTGCAAGCTTGTATACATCGTCTAAGGTAAGCGCGCCGTTATTTACAAGTAAGCCACGAGTTAAGGGCTGGCCACTTACTGGATCTAAAATAGTGTTACCTCGGCTATCTGTGAGCGGTTGCGTAACATACGCTATCATTTTCTGCTCATCCTCAGCTGATAAGTTCCTATCTTGCTTCCATCTGTTAGCGTCCATCTCTATACGCAAAGAGCGTACCTCGTTTAAGGCTTGCTGGTCTGGCCTGGTTTCTTGGGGTTGAGCTTCTGCTAGCCTGCGTTGTAATTGGGCGGCCTCTTGCGACTTGTTGTAGAAGCCTTTTTCAGCATTACGGTACATATCGGCGATTTTTCTAACTGCGTTAGGATCGTCGGCTTTAATACCCTTTTTCGCTAAGAACTCGTCTATCACATCGCCAGTTTGTGCTTCCGTAGGGGCGGCTGGCTCAGTGCTAGCTTCATCCTCGCTAGCTGTTTGCTCACTGGTTGCCTCTACTGCCGAGCTGTCCACACTTTCTGCTTGTTCGGTCGTTTCGTCATTAGCTACTGGCGCCACGTCCGAGGCTTCAAAGAGTGAAGCGTCGTTTACAGTTTGTTCGTCCATTGAACTCTCCTGTTAAATTGATGGTGCTTCGGATACTTTGGTATCCGACAGCTCGGCACTACTGCATTTTGGCGATGCGCCAGCCCGTTGCTGGATTTTTAAGTATAGATATGTACTTATGTAGTGCCGATTTGTCGGCTCGTTATGTTAGCTTTTAGGGTGCTTGGTCGTATAGTCTGTGAGCATATCTAGTACTAGGTCTATGCCAGCGGCGCGATATAAACACTCTTTAATATCGTCAGACTTGCCGCTTTTTGCGCTTAACAGTGCGCGGTCTAATTGTTCTTGCTTCAGCTCTTTGATGAGGGCTAGACTTTCTAGCCCCATCTCTGAGCGCCAAAAATCACGGAAAAGGGCCTTTTTTGCTTTGGTCCAGTTATCCATAAATCGGCTGTCCCTCTGTGGCTTGAGCGTCGGCTAGTGTCGCTTCCGCGCCCATATCTGCCATCTCTGGGTTAATATCTACTGGCTGTTCCGTAGGTAGCTGTTCTGGCAAAGCCACGCCAGTAATAGGCTCTTGCTCTGGTGGGGTAATAATGCGCTTAATCTCGTCGCTGGTAAGGTCTGGCATGATTTTCTTGTACATAATCTCTTTAGCCGCTTGGAGGTTGTTCGTCGGATCAGCGATAATCATCTGGTAGGCGGCGGTGTAAGCCTCTTGTTGTTCGGCCTTTTCTAGCTTCTTTTGTACGTCTAGCGTTACCATCGGCGTATATTCGCCCATAAACTTGGTCATATCCACCTCTTGCCACTCCACGCCTGCGTCGCCGATAGTGCGTACCATATAAGTATCATCAGCATAGAGTTGTAGGAGTTTAAAGCATATCTTAGCCTCTTGGAAAAAGAAGCCGTGCGCCAAGTTCTCGGCTTTTTCTTGTATGCGTATATCCGCCTGGCCTAGCATGGCCTTAATCTCGGTCGCGGTGGTGCTGTCTGTCGCCGTAATACCCTTACTTATCTCAGATACGCTCGCGGCCTCTCTGATTTCGCCCTTAATGTTCGTACGCTCTGCGAGGGCGTTAGTAGGTACTACTGGTGGGTTGCTCCACTCCATCGCGCCAGCTGGCAAAGGATACACTTTACCTGGGGCTGGGTCTAGGTCGTCTAGCTTACCAGCAAACTTCGGATCAATACGACGCTCTGGAAAGAGGCCATATAATACCGCCTCTATATTCAGCTCTGTGATAGTGTTTAATAGCTCTTGCTCATCGGCGATAATATCCACGTCGCTAGAGCCATAGATAAGTGATACATCCTGGTAGTCACAGCCATGCGCAAACGGTAGTAGGCCTGCGGTCTTTTCGTTAAACTTTTCGTCAAACTCGCCAATATCTTGGCCAGTCGCCTCCAGTGTAGTTAAACGCTCGATTTCATGCTCTAGCTTGCGCTGTTCAAACTTACTGCGCTGTAAAGCATAGTATGGGTTTTCACGTTCCTCTATAACTACTGAGCGGTTAGCGATTACGGCTACCTTTTTGTGCGTCCAGATTTCAATAACCTCTACTTGCTTATCGTTGCCTGGAGCGGTGGCGCCGAGGGCTTGGTCTTTCTTATTCTTGTCGCTTTCGGTATCTACGCCGCCAAGTCCGCCGCCTGGCGTGATTTCGTCTAGGTCTTTATAGCGGTGTTCCATCTTGCCAGTTTTGGTGTCAAAGATAAGCTCCTCTTTAAGCTGGTCTTTATCGGTAAAGAAGCGGCGGCCAACATAGCGCGCGTCGTCTAGCGTGTGCGCTTGCGGATCTATAATAGCGTCGCGGATAGGTACTATCTCTTTGTGGACGTATCCGCCGTTATTATCTGTTCGCCACTCGTAGTATGCGAAAAAGTTGCCAGTTATAATGCCCTGGCGTCCGTTAATCTTATTCTTAAGCGCCCATCCGTCACGGCGCGCAAAGTCTTGGTAAATCTCGTTAAGTACGGCGGTGTCGGCCTCTTGGTCTGGATGGTTAGGGATATATTGTACGCTTGGGTTACTGTTAAACAGCGTCGCTACAATAGTGTTTACGGTGCTGTTTACCATCGGCACAAAGGCTTCAATAGTGCCAGGATGATTACGTTTTACGCGGATATTACGGTATAGTTTCCAGTTATTGTCCCACGTTTCGTGGTAGTTTTGCTGAGCATAAGTCCATGAGGCGTCAAACATCCTCATGTATTTAGATAAAGTTTTATCTTTCTCTTGTTTTGTATCGCCAGTTAAACTTTTAGCATTTTTTCGTGCCATTGAGTTGTACGACACATCGCCATTACTGATATTATACCACATAATCTAAAACCATGATAAGTCGTTAGTTTTTTTCTCTTGCTTTCTAAAGGCTTCTGGTGTATACGTCTTAAACTTTACCTTAACTTGATCATATTCGGCGTTCTCAGTCACGCTCATTAAGGCGTAAATAAAGGCGCTACTAGAGTGGCTAGACCAGTCATGCTCTGGCTTGCTTTTAAGTAGTCTATTGCGCTCGTCATACTCGTAGTGGTAAGCCCTTAAACACTCCAGGCCGCGCGCGCACTTGTCGCGATCTATCCAGACTTTACTAAACTTCGGCCGCGCTATGAGGTTAATATCGTCTTGGCCTAGCGTAAAGTTAGTCGGTCTTAGCACCTCTACGTTATGTATACCCTGTTGCTCAAAAAACTCCACTCTGGTCATGCCAGTTTGTAACTCTCTTTGCTTGGCGTCATGCGGTAAGTAGTGCGTCGCATAGTTATAAGGCTTATTGCGTAAGACGCTGATATAATGGCCAAGTTCCTCGCCACTGCCCTCGTAGTGGTCAATAAAGTGTATCTCTTGGCCGATAAGCTGGTACCACCAGATCGCCGTACTATCGCCGATACCTAAGTCAAACGCGGTATAGACTGGCGCGCTGGCGTCGTACGGTACGCTACCGATACGGCCATCTATCTCGGCTTGGGCTAATTGCTTGCCAAACACTGTACCAGTCTTAGAGGTTAGCGGCTGGCCTAGCCAAACGTGTGCAAACATATCTGAGTTGTCTACCCTCATTTTTTCACGCTCGGCTATAATCTCTGGGCTTAACAGTTCCTCTATGGCTTCACTGTTTACCATCTTTACATAGGTGTTTTCGTCTGGCTTGCCTGCGATAAGTTCCCAAACTGGATCGTTTTCGGTTAGTGGGTTAAACGTCCAGTAAAAGCGCGAGCCAGGCTTGCGGATGGTCGGCACTAGTGTATGTATACTCTCGGCGCTCACGCTCTGGGCTTCCTCTACCCAGCACCAGTCTACACCCTCAAAAGACTTAATACTCTGGCTGTTATTGTGTAAGCCCTTAAAGTAAATCTCGGAGCCTGTCTTAGTGTTTCGGATAATCTCTTTTTGCACCTCCCAGCTGTCTAGGTTGTACTTTTCTATCTGGTCGCGTAAAAGCTGGTGGACGCTCTCTGCGATAGAGTTTTGTATCTCGCGTGCGCATAGGCCACGCTCACGCTTTACCATACCGCTTAAAAGAATAGCCCCAGCCACTTGAGTACTCTTGCCACTCGCACGTCCACCATAGTAAACATAATGGCGCCACTGCTTAGTCGGCTGGTAAAGTTCTTTATATACATCTGGTACTACTAGCTCTACTCTCGCCATTACGCCCTCCGCATTTTAATATCGCCTCTGTTAAATTGCTTAGTTAAGCTATCTGGGTTAGCGTCCCAGTTATAGCGGTAAATCACTTGCGTACTCTGGCCACGCTTCTTACCCTCAGTTATTACGCGATCCAAAAAGTCCACATCCTCGGCCACGTTTAGCTTTTCATCAAAACGCTCTTTACCGATACAAGCCCAGTGAAAAGCGTACGGCCAAACAGCTGGCCAAGGTATTAGCCTGCTAAAGCCAAACATGGTCTGTTCTTGGGCGATATGATACCAGCAAAAGATACAATAATCATAGCCGTTAGCCATCTCGTGCGTGATAGCCGCCACATATTCGCTAGATACCATATCGTCGGCGTCCACAAAGCTTATATAGCGTCCAGTAGCGGCGTCTAGGCCAGCATTACGCGCCGCGCTCACGCCTTTATTCTCTTGGTAAATATATTTTACAAAAGGCCCAAAAGACGCCACCACCTCGCGCGTATCGTCCGTAGATCCGTCGTCCACCACTATAATCTCGCATGGGCAAGAGCTATTTAACCTCTGGGCTGTTAGCGTGTCTAGTAAGGGCTTTAACGTCTTGGCGCTGTTGTATGTAGGTATAATAACGCTCAAACACTCTGGCCTGTCCGTGTTAGTACATTTATGGCCAGTTACCTCGCAAAACTTGTCTAAGTCCTCTGGATAGTCAAAGTCGTCCGTCTGGTCGCACCACTGTATATCATGGTCAGCGTTAAAGCACTGTACTGGCGGCGTATTTATTCGCTCATCTCTTACGCCAAGTAGCCACCAGTGTATAAACCAGTCTTTAGCGGCTTTGATAAGCTCTGGGCTAGTGTTTATCTCGTGTAAGGTATCACGCCACCACTGCCAGTCATTACATCGGTGCGCGTACCCCTCCTCCCATTGGCACCCTGTATTAGGGTTGGGGCTGGTCGTAAAGAACTCGTCATACTTGTTAATAGGGCGCGTGACTATCTCGTGGATAATAGCCTCGGTATAATAACAGTCGCCATAGAGGATAGTAAACGGCCCCTTAGCGAGCTTGGCCACCTCCTCAAACACCTCGCGCTTAGTCTTGCTCTTAGTTATGATGTTTTTAGCGTCGGCGTCCTCAAACGGCCCACAGATTATAATATCGTCTTTTTTAACACCCTCAGCGCGAAGTAGTCGGATCATGCGGTGTAAGATAGTTTCGCCGTCTATCTCTATCAGTTGCTTAGGCACGCCCTTATAGTTATGCCAGCGCGTACCCTCGCCGTTAGCTAAAATGTAGTACTTCATCGTGTTACCTCTTTCCTTATATCCTCTAGTGCCTGCGCGCGTCTTTTTTCTAACTCTTTTTGGCACTCTGGCTTGTTAACGCGTAAATCTAGTAAATCTGCGTACTTACGATAAAGGCTGGACAAAAACTTACCGCCCTGGAGTTGGATATTAGAGCTAGTGCTGTTGGGGTTGTTTCTATTCCAGCGTACGATCGGCTTGGCGCAAGTCGCCACTGTATCTACTGCGTCTAACTGCGCTATATGTTGTACTACGTCCTCTTTTAGCGTGTTCTCGGCAAAAGGTACCACCTTTTCTGTCTTTACGCACTTAGTCCAGCAAGCGACATCTTGGCCCTGTACTATTTTTTCTATCGTATCTTGGGCGCTTAAATCTACTGGGTGTTCGTTATCGCCAGCACAGTAGTAGTAGCTTAGCCTCACTAAATCTGGATAGTTATTTTGCTCTATAACGCGTCCTATGGTGTCTAGGCACTCATTATCACTAAAACAGTCGTCGCTATCTAAAAACAGCGTGTATTTGCCCCTGGCAAAAGCCAGCCCAGCATTACGCGCGCCGCCGTTCCAGCGTTTCTTGCCTAGCTTTAAGCCATACGCTTTAGGTAGTTTATCGGCCCATTTTCGGTAGATCTCGTAGCTGTCGTCCGTTGATACGTCGTCAACAAAAATAAGCTCATAATCTTTACGCCGCTGGTCGCATACACTCCCAAAAAGACGATCTAGCCACTGGGCGTTATTATAATTCGGCACTATAATACTAAACATCATAACTTACCCTCCAGCACGTCAGTCCATATCTCTGGTATAGGCTCTGAGTAGCCGTCCACCTTTGGTATATTGTTAAAAATCTTGTCTATATCTAAATTAGATAAATCATCGTCTAAGAGATAGCCGTTAACGCCGTCTTTGATTACTTTTTCTATCTCTGGTATCTTGGAGCCTATCACGGCGCACTTATTGCGTAAGGCTTCGCGGATGGAGTAGCACCAGCTTTCTTGTGCCGAGAGCTGGATAAGATAAGTAGCGCACTTATAAAATATATCGTTATATATGCTATAACCGAGGTATTTTATGCGCTTATTGCCATCTATCTCTGGCCAGTATGGGCCATACGGATCTACCAGTGAGCATATTAACATAATGTAGTCTTTACCTGCCCTATCAAAGCGCCGCGCAAGTTCTAGCGCTTTATCTAGCCCCTTTTCTGCGCTAGATCTGCCCATATACAAAAACACCACTCTATCCTGCCCAGGGTTAAAGATATTCGGCACTATCTCGCTATCTATGCCTAGAGCCTCTTTAAGTCCTCTCTGCGCGGTATCTGATACGCTCAGCACCTTAGTTACTTTAGAGTTAGGCGTCCACTTAAAATTACTAAACTGTGGGTAGCTCATATAGCCTTTAATATCTGAGTGGATAAACTGGTAAATCTTAGGGGCCTCTATCGTATCAAACGGCACGCTTACCATAATAGGCGTGAATATCAGCGCCACGTCCGCCTCGTGCTTCATGTTTCTATCACGGTCTATGATCACGTCCTGGTACTTGCCTAGGCGTTCTATCTGCTCCATAGCGCCATCAGCGAGGGCGTTAATTACAAAGCATATATTCTTGTCCTTAAACGTCCTCGCGATAGTTTCGCACGCTGTTTCTATGCCACCGATACTATATAAGTAAGACATCTGTATTAAAATGCGCTTACCCTCTTTGTGGTGCTTAATCTGCCATAACTGGCCGTCTTTATTTATCCGCTCGGCTTTCATCTCTAAAGGTTACGTCTATGCCGTTTACCTCGGCTTCTAGTTTCGTTTCTTGTACTTGCTTAGGCGCGCCGTATATCTGATTTATCATAGCTTCGGTCGTCTTAAAGTCGTTCTCAGTTAAGAGCGATCGCGCCAGCCGTCGCTCAAACAGTGGCGCGTCGTCGTCGTTTAATATCGCCTCAAGCTCGGCCTTATTAAGCTTTAACATCTGTTCTAGCTTAAATCTAGGCGTTGCCTCTTTTTTCCACGCGCCATTATGTCTAGGGTTGCCCCCTACTTTGCCAAACTGTCTATTTTCTGGTGGAGCTACCCCACTTATAGGGCTTATACCTTTAGCCTGCTTTGTGGCTTTTACCATCCGCACCGCCTCCGTTTAAGTTTTATTAAAATGGTATATCTGACGACCGCTCGCCGTAAAAACCAAGCTTATACTTGCGCAAGTGTTTGTCTAGTTTTTGCCTGGCTTCGTTAAGCTCTTTTTCGGCCTGGTTTCTCTTGTCATACCACTTACCAGCCTCAGCCGAGTATTTTTCGCGCACCGCGTCATTAGAAGCCATACGCATACCTCCTAGCGCGCCAATCCATTTTTTTTCGTACCTAGACACTAGCGACTGCTTAGTGCTAATTGTTTTTTCAATGGCTCTTGCTTCTTTTGTCGCCGCCTCTGTTATTTTGGCGCTCGCGCCTCTACTACCCATAGTTAATCCATCCTATACCGAGCGTCTAAAGCTTTACGCAGCTCTAGCCTGGTTTTTTCTGCGCTCCACTTAAAAGTTTTAGCGGCTTTATTAAAGGCCCCCTCGTACACGCTGTCTATATCGCCATCGCTTAACATACCGCTTTCTTTGTCAATATATTTATCCGTCGCTCTGTTCGCGACCTCGCGCACTCTCATGCCCTCCGACCAACTAGCATAGCGTCCAGTCGTCGCGGTTAAGATATTTTTTGCGGCTCTCGTAGACACATAATCTAAGCCTGCTTGTAGTGGCGCCGAGTTCTTTATTCTGTTTCCGCTTGCTCCTCGTGATCCCATAATTATTTATCGTCCTTAAAGTTATTCGTATCAAAATAGGTTACTTTACTACCAAAGCTATAACCTATATCCCCTCCATATACCAGCACATGAGAGGGCTTTAAGCGTTTCTCGGCCTCTGCCATCCCCTCGTACCATATCTTGCTTGCGCTGTCATCGCGCTTAACCCCTATGGTAGACACTGCGACGGTACCACCAGGCTCTATACCGTCAAAGCAAAAGTCAAAGCTCGCTTTTTCTGCCCATTGTAGTGTTGGTATAACCCTTATACCGTAATCTGCCATTATTTTGCCGACCATGCGAGAGCGATAAACGTTCCATATCATCATGGCTAATGGCATTTCTAGGTATAAGCTAAAATCAGGGGTTAAACAGGCGTCATATAACGCTAGTTTAGCCATATATTTTTTGGGGCTGTTCCACAGCCGCTCAAACTGGTAGTCGTCAATAAAGAAGTGTACGGCGCCCTTATGCTCTGTGGCGCTTAAAACATAGTTAAAACTGATCATGCTATCTGGCACAAAGTCGCACTTTTTAATAATCGGCATACCCCACTTGCCAGCTAGCTCGTTGTAGTCTATCTCGTGTAAGTGATACTGGTTAAAAGTCTTTTCGCGCTCGTCGCCATAGTACAGGCGCTCTTTAATCTCTGGTACTTTTGCGCCCCAGTCGTTAAGTTCTTGTATATCCCACTGGTTAGCTATAATATCGCTATCCCACTCGCCAGCGTGGGTATTGTCTTTAATCATAAACTGGCGTTTAGCTTCATCTGTCCAGTCAATAAGTCGCTTCACAGTGGCCGTTTTTTGGCCGTTGGCTAACATAGCCCTTATGCGCTGGTGGCCAGCGAGGACTTTATTATTTTCGTCTATAACTATCTCTCTTACCTCCGTCATCTCTGGCAAGTCAGTTAAAGACTTGCGAAGCTCGGCAAACTTGCTTTTCTTGATCTGGCGAGGGTTTTCCTCTGATAGGTTTAATTTAGAGAGAGGGTAGTCTTTCTCTATCTCTATCATTTATCCAAAAGATGTTAGTCACTATTGCGACTTCTCACTGTTTATATTATACCACCAGGGCGCCCCTCGTTGTAGTGAGAAGTCGTACCAGGGGCGCCCAAGAGGTACTAACACTTACCCTCTATATCTATCGGCTCAATACTCCAGTGGTCGTCTAGTTTAATAATTACACTGCCCTGCGCTGGACTTTTCGCTTTTTTATCGCGGCCTGGCTCAAACTTAATGCGGCCGTTTGGCAAAAAGATTTTGGCGCCCTTACAGATAGAGTGAAAAGCTTTAGTAGTTAAGTAGCCAATAGGTATTAGCATATAAATACCCCCCCCCAGTGCGGTCGTAGTAGTCTTGTGCTTTTCTTAAAAACTCCGCCTTTAGTGTAAACGGAGGGTTACACCAGATACTGTTATAAGGCGTCCAGTCCGCCTTTAGGCCGTCCGTTTCTACCGTGTCGTAGTTCGGTATATCTAAATCTGCCGCCTTTTCTGGCGTGGTCGCTGGATCATACTCAAAGCCCTCGCTAAACATTTTTACTATCTGTTTTGGCGTGTAGTACTCATTATCCGAGCTAAAGTTAATCGCGCCTTTACTCATCCTCAGCTTTTTCCTCTACCCATACAGGCTCTTTATCGTTGCTATAATCTACCGTCGGCTTTTCGCTAATTCTTACGTCGTCGTAAACTTTACCGAGCTGTTTAGCCACTCCGTCAAGTGTCGGCTTATCCTTTAGTGGCATAACTATACGCACAGACTTTTTACCGTCCAGAAAGTTTAAGCCAAGGCCATACCAGCCGTCGCGAGTGAAAGTGTCTATCAGTACATAAGTTTTGCTCAGCTCAAAGCCAGCCTTACGCACTTCTAGCACGATCGCGCGTAGTTCTTTTCTAGTTAGCTTACGCATTTTCTAATATCCTTTACTGGTATCTTTTCGCCGTCTATAAAATAAGCTTCTGTATCAAAAAACATTAAAGTGCCGTCGTCAGTTTCATAGACAGCGTTAAACTTTGCGCCATTAAACTCAAAGTAGTGCTTAAAAACTACCGCCATATTATTGTCTATCTTTACGGCTTCAGGGATATTCAAAACTCCACCTCCTGTTCTTTTGGCTCGCCAAGATACAAGTTTACTATCCGTGTAGCCTCTGCCAGCCCACAGGCAAACTCTGCCATATATCCTCTAACTCTAAGCTCCTCTAACATATCAAACTGTTCGCGGATATGAGCGTCAGATACTAGCTTGCCGTCTTTCTTAAAAATGCGTACTCCGTCTTTTTTAAGCTCTAAGAATAGGCCAGCCATGTGGTATTTATCGCCATTTACCTCAATAGTGCGCGGCTCAGCGATAAAAATATCTGGCCAAGAGCGTCGGCCGCCGTTAAGTCGTTTCTGTCGGATCGCCTGCCCCATAGATAGCTTTATCCCACTGCCAAAGTCTGAGTGAAAAATCACATCTGGGTAACAGTGGCGTATATAGTCGGCAAGTAATGCTTGTATCTCTATTTCTTTCATGCTCGCGCCTTTCCTCTTAATTCATCGTTAATTTTTATCTGTTCCACTGTCTTTTTGTGTAGTCTATTGCGACGGCATATCCAGCAATACCCATGATTACGGCACCAAGCGTCGCACGCTTTTGCGCCATAATACTGTCTGCGTTTTTCTTTGCCATGTTTAATGGCCTGGTCTAAGCTCATGCTCGCGCCTTTCGGTACACTATGTAGTCTTTAGTTTCTTTCAGTTTGTCCAGTTTTAAGCGCCCTTTCTTAAGCTCCGAGTACTCCGCCTCTGTTTCTACTCCGAGGATATAAGTGGTACGCTCGCCTGGCTTATTTATTCTCATTATTGGCCTGCGCCTTTTTACTGGCATTAAAAGCTCCTTTCAGTTCTGGGTAGCTCAGTAAGTGCCTTTTTGCTATTTTCTCTATCTCTTTCGGATCTGGGCGAGGGCTTAACTCGCTCAGAGCCTGCTTTATCGCATAGTCGCGCATTTTCTGTAAAACTATACGGTGCGTCATTTAATCCACTCCTAACGCATAATCTCTAAAAGTTTCCTGTTCGTAGCGCCTTATGGCTTGTGCCTGTTGGCTGGCTCTTAATTCTGGATACTCCGCTTGTAATTTTCGCCTCGCTCTCGTGATACTCTCAAAACTCGGCAAGCGATACTTTTTAGCGTTGCTCATAACTGTATCAAAGTAAGTAGAGCCGACATCAAACTTAAAACGCTGATAAACGCGATTTATGAGTATAAAGTCGTCATCCCTCGCGTCTGGGTATGCTATTAGAACAGCCTTAACAGCATTTTCTACTCGCTTTAACGTCGCCATTACTTTACCCCCAGTGCGGCGCATAGCGCCTTACATATATCTGTTGCTAACGTTACGCTTTTTGTTTTCTGCCACTTGCGTAGCTGTTTCTTTAATGTTGCTAGGTCCATAAAACCTCCTTTTATTACCTCCACTATCGGCGGCTTTAGGCCGCTTCTAGTGATAAGCCCAGGCATAACGAGATCCAAAGATTACCCTGGGCTGTGAGCTTGCGCTCTTTTTAGCCGTCCGACCAAAGGCGGCTATTCAAAAGCGCAAGTCATGTGATTTTATTGCGCTTTTGGCCTGTTAAGTGATACTTGCCGCAAAACTCGCACTTATACGGATGTGCTGGCCCTTTGTTATGGTTGCGGCTTTTAAGGTACTTGCGCTGATTTACCGCTTTAGCTACTCTTAGCGCACTCGCCATTGTTTCGTATGTAGCTTTCCCCTCGCATATTTTCATTTCTGCGCGTTCTCTAGCCTAGCTTTTAATAGTCTGATTTTGCTTTTAAGCTCCTCTACCTCTGCCTCGGCTAGCTCTGCTCTGATTTTTGCTATCTTAGCCGCGCTAAGGTTGATAGCTGGCCCTCGCTTGCTAAGCTGTCCGCCTTTCCGTCCAGCGATCGCCGCACGCTCCAAGCCAGTTAAGCCATCCTTACCGACCTTATTGCTTGCGAAGCCCCCTGTATGGCCTTTCTTGCCCCCCTCTCTGCCGATATTGGCGTAAAAGTCTTTACCGTGCCTTTTTAAGTTTGTTTTATATGCTTTTCTGCCTCCCTCAATGGTCCCTGGCATATTACCTCCTTATTCGTATATAGTTGGCTCGCCGTATAGATCCAGCGCCGCCTCTTTTAGTTCGTCGTTCATAAAATAACCTCCACAATAAACGCTAAGATTATTAGAATAGCTATCACTACTAGAGCCGCCATTAAAGCGTCTGCCGCCTCCTCTTTAGTCTTTAACCGTTCCACCTCGTCTGGGTTAGGCTTTAAGTCTTTCTCTTGTAGCTTATTTTGCTTTTTAGCCATGTTTCCTCTCTTATCCGCCAGCTTCTACTCTGGCCGATTTACAAGTTCTTTAAAGGGTGGCCGAGGCAAGGGTGGGCTTTTAATACCTCGGCCATGTAAGAGTTATGCGGCCTCGCATACCGCATAACCAGGGCTGCGTCTATCTTTTTCTTGACATTTAACTAGCTATATCAGCTAGCACCCTCTTACTGTTAAAATGCGTTATCTAGCGCGTCTAGCGTGCTGTCGGCGCGGCGATATTGTTTAGCCGCTCTGATTACTTGCTTAAACGCGTCGCTATCTAGGCTCCGTAAAGTCCAGATGATCTGCTCGTGGCTTGGCACCACGTTGACGGCTACGCTGTGGTCGTCGTCTTGTTTTTTAATTTTTATGTTTCTCATTATTGCCTCCTAATTTCTTTCAAACTTTGCCTCGTTATAGGCTCTTAATTCTTTATCTGCTTCGTCTAGCGCGTCCCAGTTGATGTTATCCATAACAATAGTTCTTATTAACATCTCTAGGCGCGCGTCCTGGCGGTCGCTCAAGTCTAGCTCGGTATCCTCTAGCCAGTCGTACATAATCGTGCTTGTCACGTTATCTACTACTTGGCTGTTGGTACAGCCATCAGCGTGCCAGTCTAGCGCCATTTTCGTTACTTTATTCATCGTCGCCTCCGATAAGACTTTTAACTGTTAGCTCTATCAGTTGCTCTGCGGCCGCGTCTATATCGCGCATACGTTCTATCTCGTACGCTATATCTGAGCGCTTAATCTCAAACACCTTTGTCTTTAAGTGTTCATACATAAAGCGTGGATCGTACAAGAAAACGTAAAGCGTTTGTAGTTTGTCATTAACTAAAAAGTAGTTAAGATATTCTGGCCAGTACTCGCGCGGCGGCTCATTTAGACATATTGCCTGGATGTGTCGCGCCGAGCTTAGGCACTTAACCTCTACTGCCGTTTTTAAGTCTTTCGTGTAAGCGTCTGGGCTTTCTATGTGGTTAGGATCTTTGCTATCCTGCCATACGTTGCCGCGTATCAAAGAGAGGCCGAGCTTTTGCTCTGCCTCCGTGATAGCTTCGTTCTCTAAGTCTTTGCCGCGCTCGCGACTGCTCTCTAAGCCGTCGTCGTCGGCCGTCCCCTCCGCCAAGCGCTCGGCTACTTTTTGATACATCGTGATTAGCGGCTTGTCTGTGTCGTAAAGTTCGCCCTGTATGCGGCTTTTAGCAAACAGCTTGCCGATACTTGTACCAGTGCGCTTACCCTCTCTAAAGCTCATCCACTCTGGCGAGCCTTGCTCTACTTTAACTATTTTCATGGTAGGTAAGCCTCTCTGCTGTTATCTTTTCGCGCTTGGCTTCAAACATAGTCTTAATTACTGCGCGTTGCTTGTCGGTTGGGTTAGGATAAGCTTGGCTTACCTCTTTCGCAAAAGCGTTTACCTCTGACTGCGTTTTAAGCTCGTCTAGTTTCTTGCGTATATCGTCAAAACTTAGGCGGCTGGCGTTATGCTTTTCGTTATAATCCTTAGTTTCTGCGTCCTGCGTTTCTACTTTTTGGTCGTCGCTGGTCGCTAGCTTTAAGGCTAACTGGGCTGTAAAGCGCCTCGCATAACTAATTGCGGCCCCATACTTTTGGGCGTCATTGGTGCCTTTCATATCTGGCACCACTACTTTGGCTCCTATCTGCCACTCGCCTTTTTCATCTAAGTACTCTATGTACTCGCCAAGCTCTGTTGGCTTTAGGCGCATTTGCGGTAGCTCAAAACCTGCGTTTACAATATCTGCCAGGCTAGCGTAATTGTAGCCATAGGCTTTGGAGTTATTTTTTACTATCGGCATACCTTTACCTCGCTGTCGCTGTATAAGTATCCACAATGTACTTGGTCCACTCTCTGAGTATTTTCTACGATACCCATAGCGATCATTAAGTTAGCCGCGATTACGGCTAGCAAAATTAGTATTAGTTTCTTTTTCATTAGTTACCTCTGTTTCTCGCCGCCTGTCGCCCAGCACCTAAAAACCTATGTATGGGGAGTTATATATCCAACACCGAGAGAGCATAAAAAACTCGGAGGTAAAAGTAAGTAGTGTAATTACTTTGACTGCGAAAATAGATACTGGGCGATAGACGGCGATAGTTAAGTTTAATAATTTAGACTAGCCGCTGAATTAGGGCCTTTGAATAAAAGTTAGATCCTAAAAAACGGATATAAATTAAACACACAAACATTCAAAAACGATTAGATGTTTTAAAACTCATTAAAGGGCTTCTCTATTAGAGCATAGACACTGGCTGAAAGGCCCTAGTTTAGCGGTTAGTCTGATACAGATTAGCTTTTGCTGGCGCCACTATAAACATTACTTAATGCGCCGCTGTTGCTTCCCTGTTTTTAAAAACGCTATCTAAATTGTTAAACTTCTTAGACTTGGCAAGCCGTAGTCGTCATACTATACCTACGGAGCTATCGTTCTGCCGACAGATAACTCCGTTCGGTACTAAAAATCCCCTCACTAAGTGAGGGGTTAAACTATCCTAATTGTGTGGAGCCGCGAACGAGATTTGAACTCGTGACCTCATCCTTACCATGGATAGGCTTTACCGCTAGCTCCGCACAAGCTCTCGCTTAGTGCTTTTTATTCGTTTCTAATTGTTACTGGTGCTTTATCTCTTAACTGTCCTTATTGTATCAAACTCGGCCCAAAAAGTCAATAGGCTAGCGCTTAAATTGTGTGATATTTTTGGTACTGATCCTGTAAGTCGCTATCTACAACATGGGCGTACATCATTGTCGTATCTAGCGAGGCGTGGCCAAGCATAGCCGACAGATAGCGCATATTACCGTTGTTTTTAAGAAAATTAGTGGCAAAAGAGTGCCTTAACGTATGTGGAGTTACCTTTTTATCCAGACAGGCCTTAGACGCTGAATTACGCACCAACAGCTGTATATTAGTGGCCGTCATACGGCGCTTATACTCATGCGATACTACCAGGGCGTCGCTGTGGTCCTTACGGCTGGCTAAGTACATATTCATTAAAAGCTCCGTCCGATCATCAATAAAACACAGCCTGGGCTTGCGGCCTTTACCGATCACTGTAAAACGTTTATCCACTATCTGCCCCCTATTTAGTGCTATTAACTCAGATAAACGGATACCAGAGCTATATAACAGAGAGATAACAAAAGCATTACGGAGAGAGGTGCTACACTCTATCATGCGCGTTACCTCTTGCTCAGTTAAAAACACTGGTACCGTAGCCTCTCGCTTTGGTACTGGCACTAGATCGCTTTTAATACATGGTATATCTCGGATATTACAATATCTTAAAACGGCTCGGAGCCTCAGTATATACACCCTTACAGAGTTAGGCCGCCTACCTTTACTCAGCTCTTTACGCCACTCTCTAACATCTAGTAGAGATAGCTGGCTTAACTCTTTATCCCCCAGAGATTTTATTATTAGTTTCTTACAAGCCTCGTGTGTTTCCTCCGTGCGTACACTTTGGTTAGTGGCTCTTATATAGTCCTCTAAGTACATATTAAACGCTTCACTTAAGCGCATAAAAATAGCTCCCTTTATTAGTTGATAAGGGAGCTAGTGTTTATAGTCCTTTTTTTAACATCATCTGTTTACAAGTCTTATTAAAGTACTTAACTGGGCTATTAACGTAAGATCTAGCTGAACACTCTAAGGCTTGGTTAATCTCTGCGTCCGTTAAGTGATAGATACATTTAAGAAAGAACTCGCGACAGTGTGGTGCGTTAAAGCGAGTTATTAAAACATCCGCTCTTTTTTCTGCTTGCCATGATAAAATGCGTTTTCCACAATTTTCGCTACTTTTTCCACATTTTTTGTCATTTTTTCCACAGGTTGCTAGTGAGTTTTCCACATAGCTACCCCTGTTAGCGGCGCTTGTATCATTGTTATTACTACTACTAGATTTAATAGTAGGATAGACATTGTAAAAGTCATTGTTATAAGGTTTGCTCCCCATATAGATACCTCCAGTTTTTAAGTGTTAAAAAGCCGCCGCTCCTACCGAGCTTTTTAACTTGTTTAATGATACTCGCTGGTACTTGGAGCGCAAGCACTAGCTCGTATATTTTTTGGAGCCATAAAAAACTCCGTTATTCGGAGTTATCTGTTGGCAAAACGATACCTTAATGGTATCAAACTTTAGGCTTTTTGTCAATATGGCTAGCTTGCCATGCGACGTACCACTTTTTATACGCTTCCACTTTTTCCGTAACGTATGAATTGCCGCCGTTTTTGTGATATACGTCGTACTCGTTTAGGATGTTCTGATAGTTGTCTGGCATATTGCCATACAGCGCCTCGGTCTTATCCTCGTTAATGAGGTTTAAGATAGACTGCTTGGCGAAGTTGCGCTTAGACGATCTTTCTTGTAAAACGGCCGAGATAATTGTAGCCAGTGGTGCTAGCCCTGCGCATATTGCCGTTATTACTGTTACTACTTCTGGTGTCATTTTTTATAACTCTGCTTTTTGGTATAGAGGGGCGTTAATACACGCCCCCCTCTGTCCTAGTTGCGAAAAAGTCCACTTGGTACTGGATAGCCTTTCTAAAGGCGTCGTCTGGGATATTCACATATAGCCACGCGGCGGCTCTGGACACGTCGTAGCTGTCTATCTCGGCTTGGTTTTCTTGGTACTTGATCCACGCGCTCTTTAATAGCTTCTCGTCTGGCACTGGCACCCCTTTAAGGTGCTGGTGTAGTTCCCTATGGTACACCACAGGTACATATCTAACAAAAGCCATACAGAGTAAGTGGGCATAGCCTCTGGAGTACTTAGCCTTAGTAAACAGCAAGTGGTGGCGGTCGCGAGTGGTTACAGGCGGTATCCTAGTACGCTGTTTCCTCTTTTTCTTTTTGCTCATACATAACACCCCCTTACTTTTGAGCTAGCTAGGTTTTAATGATCTAAAGGGCTTGTACCCTTTAATGCTCGCCCAGGGACACATAGGCAAGCATTAAGAGGCGCAAGCACGCCTCTTTCTATCAGCTACTCTTGTGATAGTCACTGCTAGATTTTACTATCGCCATACCGAGTAAAGCGTTGATAGCCGCTATGATTAGTTGTATTGTTTTATCTACTTGCTCGCCAAAGCCGAAGCCCCAGATATTAGCTAGGCCTATATAGAGAGTAGATAGCAAAGGTAAAACGATAGCTACGACTACTTTTAGTACATCGTAGACTTTATTGCTCATAGGGATAGTGATACCGTACTGTTTGGCCGCGTCTGAGGCCAGTTCTACGGTCTTTTGAGCTTTTTCTATAATCTCATCCCACTCGTCGGTCGTAAGGCCCTTATCGGTTGATTTAGGGGCCTCTGGCGTGGTTGAGCCGCCGTTCTTGCCTGTCGTTTCTGTCTGGCCGCTTACTGGTGCGGCTTCTGGTGTTTCCGTCTTAGGCTCTTGTGAGGCCGTTTGCTTGGCCGCGTATTTGCGCCAGGCCGTGCCATCCATGTTGGCTATATCTCTATCTAGCGTGCCAGCCGAGCTGGAGTACTGCCAGATCGCCCAAAACTTCCAAGAGCCGATTTTATACGGCATATTCTTAACTGTTGGTGTCGGAGGATTTTTCACGTTATAGGCGTTAGGATAGCCAGCGATCCACAGGCCATAATTGCTAGATATGTTGCTCCAGTTATTGCCATTTACCACGCTGGCACTCATATAGATTAACGGTCGTACAGTAGTTAGACGATATACCTCATCTAGCCAAGCTTTAGCCCAGTCAGTTTGTCCAGTAGTGCCGCTCTGTTCCCAGTCCAGAACTACAATAGCCTCGCCGATATAGTTCTTACAGTTGTTATAGAAGTATTGCGCCTCTTTTTTGGCGCCGTCCGTGCCTTTATTTAAATCTGGGCGCGCAAAATGATAAACGCCAAGTAGTTTACCCTGGCTTTTGGCTCTCTGATAGTGTTTGTCGCAGTTAGGATCCACATAGCCGACACCCTCAGTGGCCTTAATAATAAGAAAGTCTTTAGCGCTGTCGCCTGTGCCGACAGACTGCCAGCGGCTAACATCAAGTCCATATAGTGCCATAGTTTATCACTACGCACCGCCAATTACTTATATTATAGCACGAAAAAGGCCTAGCCGAAGCTAAGCCAATTCCATAAAACCTAAAGAGTTTTTAATAACCTCTTACCGATATTATATCAAAAAACCGCCGACACTTCCAATGATCTAGCGGCTTAACCACTGGATAGAACTTCCACGTAATAGCTTGCCTATATTATAGCACAAAAAGGCCTGGTCGGTACCAGTACGGCAAGTTACATCTACCTATCGTACGCTAGAGTAGAACGCCGTACTGGACTTGTTAGCCGCCAGGTTATGTATATATTATACTATTTTTTCTTTTTACCGCGACAGCCCATATATGGCCCTCCTTTTAGTTATTGCCGCCACCAGCGTGGATAAGCTGGTAGTCGCCGATAGTATCGTTCCAGATATATACATCGTAGCGATCGTGTTTGTCCCACGTCGTATAATCTATGCTCATCGTGCCGTCTGGCTGGTTAGCTGGTACGAGCATGATGTTATTTACTCCGCTCAGTAGCTCCGCGCTTACGAGATTATCCAGTTGCGTGATAAGTGCGCTCTCTGTGATAGCCGTGTCGGTGGCGGTGTTAAGTATGTAATAGACCGTAGTGTTGTGGCTTGATAGCCAAGTTTGAAAAGCACTTGCGCTTGCCATGTCTTTGTTTCTTATCACAATGCGGTTGGAGTTCGCAAATGCAAAACCATAATCTGGTACTCCATCGTAAATGTTATTATACGAATAAGCGGTATAATTGTCTGAATAACCTAACGAAACACTACCTGTGCTTGATGATGGTTTAAAATCGGAATTGTCGTATCTACAATAATTACCGCTTGATGGCATGATCCAGTTTTCACTTCCATTAAACGTTATTTTACCATTCGCTTTATGCACTTTCCACGTTCCGTTGTCTTTGTAGATATAATCTTGGTACGTTCCGATTTTACAGAGTTCTATTGGAGTGAAATAGGCGGAATATGAGGTTGCCTGTGAGCCGAGTTCCAGCTGGAGGTTATAGTTTTGGTCTTCCTTAAATGGGCTTGATACTGAGCCAAACCTAATACGCATATATTTTGCGTCGCTTTTTGTGGTAAATGTATACGACTGCGCATCTACCGTGCCGCCAACACCTCTTATAACAGTAGTGCCATCTGCTTCGTAAAAAACTACTCCGCACTCGCCAAGCACTTTGTTTGCGCTAGCTGTGTATGTGGTGTTTGAAGCGCAAGCTATCAACGGGCTTCTGATGCGGTAGACATCTGCGTTCTCTGCGCCAGTTATGTAATTGAAAGAACCTTGCGCCATAAGTGCTTCGTTCAACAGGTTTTTGCCAAGATTTACCTCATAATCTGTGCCTCTATAAGCCTCGTATGTGGTGGCTTGGTTGCCGAGTTCAAGCTGAATATTATTCAAGTCGCCGACACTTGCGTTTATTCTGATATACGCACATGATGTATTTGTTATATTTACTACACCATTTACATAAGACAGGTTTCTGCGTTCTATGAATGTTTTTGAGCCGTCATAAAGTGCGATAGAGTTCCACAATGTTCTGCCACTAACGTAATAATCCGTGTTCGGCTCTATATGAATATAATCACTCACAAGTGCCGTAGCGTTATCTACGATAAGTCCGCTCGCATCAACAAACTTGTTCTGTGTTGCTGTCGTTTTATCAAACAGGTTTTTCCCCTCCACCTTTACCACCTGCTCGCCTGTGACTACATTGACGGCTTGAGGATAGTCTGGGTTAGGCGAGGCTATTCCGCCAACGTATGGCTCGTAGGCGGTGGCGGTTGAGCCGAGCTCAAGTTGAACTTGGTCAATGCTGTTGGTTTTTAGAGTCGTGAAGCGCAAGAACGCCGTGTTCGCTGGTGTTGTGAATGAGTACCAATCGTTAATGAACGCTCGGCGAGAAATGAAAGACTTGTCGGAAGCATAGAAACAGACGGCCGATGAGTCTATTGTGCCAGATGTTCCGCTGATGTAATAGGCGGTGTTTTGTGATACAGGGATGAATGCCGATACATAGTAGTCGGCGTCAGAAAAGGCAGAGCCATCAGAGCCGAGCCGATACCCCTGCGTCGCCGTTGCTTTGTTAAACAGGTTTTTCCCAGTATAAGTCGTTTGCTCGGTGTTGCCATTGAGCTTAAAATCCGAGATCTCGCCAGTATTATCGGCGTTAGTAATCTGTACGGCCGTACCACTTACCGAGCCAGTTGTAGCCGTATCGCCGTTAAGATAGTAAGTGTTTTCGTTGCCAGTTGACGGCAAGCTCGTGACGTACGCACTCTTAACTGAGCCAGTATCGCCTTTTACGCCCTGCGGTATGCCAAAGTTAAACGTAGCGGCGCTAGACGTGCCAGAGTTCGTTACAGTAGCACTAGAGCCAGGCGTTAAAGTTGTCGTACTGCCGACAGCGATAGTAGCCGCTTGGCCAGTCGCACCAGTAGCACCAGTGGCACCAGTTTCGCCTTTATCGCCGCGAGGGATAGTAAAGTTAAACACTGCCGCACCAGACGTGCCAGTATTAGTCACGGAGGCATTAGTGCCAGCCGCGCCAGTGGTGGTAGATCCGACCGTTATAGTAGCGGCCGCACCAGTTGCGCCAGTATCGCCTTTGTCGCCTTTATCCCCTTTAGGGATACCAAAATTAAAGACAGCGGCCGAGCTGGTACCAGAGTTAGTTACCGTTGGGCTTGAGCCAGCTGGCAAACTAGAGGCCGTACCAGCCGAGATAGTGGCGGCGGTACCAGTGTCGCCTTTATCCCCTTTGTCCCCTTTAGGGCCGCCAGTACCGACTAGCTTAAAGTAGTTTTTACCGATTTTAGAGTTAATAACATTTTTGGGGTTATTTACGATGATTTTATTCATGTTACGCCCTCAAAGTACTTACAGGTAAAATGTTAAGCTGGCCAAAGATGATAGTAGTGGCCACCTCGCTATTTACCAGTTTAATATCAAAGACGTACTCGCCAAAGTCTATATCTGTATCAGTTTCGTCTAGTGGTAGCGCCAAGTATCCCTCGTTATCGTAGTCACAGTCCGTGCCATAGGCCCACTGCTTCGTCACTACGGCGTCGGCGTCCGTCTGATCGTTGTCTGGCTTGTTCTTTACTGTAAAGTAGAGTGTATCGCCAGTCTTGAACGTATAGTCGCTATCTATATGTAAAGTCTGGGTATTTTTTTGCGGTATACAGAGTGGTTCCATCTATCGGCCTCCTACTCTTTATCTTTGCCAAAACCCTCTAAGAAAGCGTCGGCTTTATCGTCAATAGTCTTGCGGTCGCCTTTGGATACTTTGCTGTATTTTTCCATCATCTTGAAAGCGGCCATCTTTGCGCCTTTAATGCTGGCTACAATATCTATAAACTTAGCGCGCTCTTTTTCGTCCATCTTACTGTCCTCTAAAAGACCGTAAGCCTCCTCGCATAGCTCGCCAAGTTCTTTGCCAAAATGCTCAAACTTCTCGCCAAGTGTCTTTTCTGGCTTATTGATTATTTCAGTAAACATTATTATGCCTACCGCTATCGCCAAAATTACTTATATTATAGCATATTTTGCCATGCTATAATGAGGGTAGCATGATAAAGTTTCTAGCCTTTTTACTGATACTCTGTATTATGTTCGGAGTAGAGGCCACTAGATCGTTTATTTTTGGCACGTTTGGCTTTATTTTCTGGACCATCGCTATCTTAGCTGGTATTGGCTTACTTATAGATTTATTTAAAGACAAGCGCACGCCAGAGCAAAAAGAAGCCGACGAGAAAAAGAAAAAAGAAGCCGAGCTTGCGGCTAAAGGCGACAAAAAAAGTAACATCATAGCTTATATTTTGTTGGCGTTATTTTTTGTCGCTATTGGTATAGTTATATTTTTAGACATATCAAAATAACCCCTCTTGCGAGGGGCTATTTTTTTATTGTGTTATGCCGTACAGCTCGTTATACGTTTGCTGATTAGCGTTTAACATCTCGCGGAGGCTTTGTAATTTTATCCTAGCTTCCTCTGCCGTGTCCGTGATTTTCGGCACTAAGTCTAGCGCACGTTGTACCTCGCCCTCAGTGTTAAGGCTATCAGTCTTACCTACTGCGGCCGCTATCTGGTTAATTAGGCCACGCGCCGCTGTATTGTAAGCGCTAACGTTGCTATTCATGCCCATACCTGCCAGCGTTTCGGCGATACCACCACCGATACGGCCCTGGCCGCCTCCAGCTTGCGTGTAAAGGCTCTCTAGGCGATCTATCGCGCTACCAGCGGCTCGGAGCTTGGCTAAGTTGCCCTGTTGTGTAGCGTTTAGTTGGCTCCCAGTGCTTGCCGTTTCTGCGCCATAGATTTTATTTGCTTGGCTGTACAGACTTGCCAGTTGGCTATATGCGCTCAAGTCGCCAGCGTTTAAAGCCATACTCATAGCGTTGGCGATACGGTCCAGCTGTTCTTGGGCTGGATTTACCTGTTGCGCCGCTAGCTGTTGCTGTTGTAAGGCGTACTGAGTTTCGGCGTCTTGCCTTAACTGGTTAGCCTCGTTCATAAGCTGTTCGTTATTATTCGCCTGTTCAGTTTGGCGGCCGATACTTTCGCTAGCGTTACGGATCGCCGCGCGGTTAATCCTTTGTGCTATATCGTTATTAGTATTAGCACCAGCCGTAAGGTTGCCGACTTTATCCGCGATATTGCCGATGGCACCGCTGATAGCGCCGCCCTGTCCAGCTAGCACGTTCCCAGCCGCGCCTACGGCGTTTCCAGCCAGTTTCTCGGCTCTACCTACTACTTTTCGTACTGGAGTAGTGGCCACATCCAGCAAGCCACTTGCGCCAGTAGCGTTAGCTATCTGCGTGCCTAGGCTTACAGAGTTAGTCGCGTTTGCGCCACGTTTTAGTCTATCGCTTCTCATCTGGCGGTCCATCGTGCGAGCGTCCTCTAGTAGAGAGGTACGAGCTTTAAGCCCAGATAGGTTGCCATCTTGCGTAAGGTATTTAATCTGCGTATCAGTTGCGCCTGCGGCCTTAAGTTTCGCCGCCACCTCTTTGTTAAGGTTAGCACTGCCGACCATATCATTAACTTCGCCGCGTAGGGATTTTTTAATCTCATCTAGCGCCTGCGCATACTTAGCGTCGTCTGGGGATAGCGTGCCGTTATTAGCCTTACTGCCGCCCTGCGACGTTGTAGTGATTTTCTTAGATTTTTTGCCGAGCTGGTCCGCTACTTGCTCTAGGCCCTGTGCGTCAAAGGTAGCAAGCCCCTTACCGTCCGCGATACGGTTAGCGTCTAGCCGTTTCGTTAAGTCTTGCTTTAGGGTTGCTTTTTGCTCTACGGTCATATTTAGATCGTCTGCTATATCATCAGCGAGCTTATACACAGACGGTAAATCAGCCTTAGCTTTAGAGGCCGATACTGCGTCAGAGTGAGCTTTATTTGCCACCTCGGATAAGTCTGCCGCCTGTTTGTAGTCGCTAGGCTCAAAGCCAATTTCTCGCAAACGTTGTACTGAGTTCTTTTGCGCCATTTCCTCGGCTGTATTGCCTTTGAGCTTGCTATAAACTCCGCTGTCCTCGGTCATCTGGCCAGTTTCTTTAAGCGTGTCGCCAAGTTTCTGTAAGTTATTGCGTTTCTTGGCCGAGCCAGTCATATCCTTTTCGCCCCAGCCAGTCGCCTTAGCGTCGGCGTCCGCAATATCGTCGGCCACCTTTTTAACCGCCTTAGCCTCAGCTTGTGGGGTTTTGTTTTTAAGGCTACTGATAGCTTTATTCGCCAGAGCATTAGCGCCGCCCATAACTGCGCCGCCAAGTGCGCCAGTTTGCGCGCCCTGTACTGCCGAGTTAAGCGCTGAGCTTATATCCTGGTTTTGCGCGAAGTCAGTGGCACCTGCGCTTAAAGCACCGCCAGCCGCGCCAGTAAGTGCCGACTTGCCGACTGATCCGAGTAAGGTTTTGCCACCACCGAGCTTAGAAGCGATACCGCCAGTTACGCCAGCCGTGCCAGCGTTAATAGCCGCGCGAGTAAGCGCGTCTGCTAGGCCACCTTGAGCTAAAACTGCGTCGTCTTTAGTGTTGCCATTAGCTGAGGCGTTTTTGTAAGTATCGCCGACGCCCTCAAAGGCACCAGAGATTACATTACCAGCTACGCCGAAGCCTGGCGCAAAATCAAAGACGGTACCGATAGTGCTAAGCGCTTGGCCTTTAGCCTTATTTAAGTCTTTATTCTGGACATCTTTAACTAGCTCGCTATTGCGAAAATCATTAGAGAGGTTAGTTATATCATCTTTAGTCTGGTTATTGGCGTTTTTAATATCCGTCCAGAATTGGTCACTTAGTTTATCCGCATTAGCGTCGCTGATCGCGTCCGCATAACTAGCAAAGCCATAGCGCTTGGCTATATCATTACGAGCCGCGCTAGCGTTATCCATGATTTTGTCGCGCTGGAAGTTTGTAGCGTTATTCTGGACATAGCCACCGATAGTTTGGCCTATATTGCCTAGCGTACCAAACACATCGCCGATTTTCTCGCCGATACCTGCCAAGATACCGCCTAGGCCAGTCGGAGCCTGTTTGACTTGGCTCTGTACTTGGTCGGCCTGCGCCATCTGGTTGTTATAGCTCTCCATAGCGTCATTTTGAGCTTTTATCTGTTGTAGTCTGCGTAATTCATCATCAAAGAAAGCCATAGACACCTCCTAAATCTGTAAGCCTAGACGCTTCATTAACGCGTTATCCTCAGCCGATAGATAGCTACGATACTTATAGTTTGCGCTAGTCGTCGTAGAAAGTGCCGAGTGCTTGGTATTAGACTGCGCGCCGACGATACGGTTAAGAGCATTAAGCGTGCCTCTATCAAGCACCTGGTTAGCGACGCTCATAATGTTAGCGTTGCCAGCGGCGCCCATACCCTTAGCAAAGGTACCAAAGGTTACGGCCTTACCAGTGGAGGCATTAGTAAACTGCGAGTTAGTGTTAGAGCCGTTCCAAGTATATGGGTTAGCTTTTGCCGTCTGATTAGTTAAGTACTTAGTATAGGCATTTTGCGCCGCGATCTGTTGCTTCTGGAGTGCGAGCTGTTGCTTACGATAAGCCTCCTCGCGTTCAGCGGCCACTGCCGCGTCATAGCGCTGGAGTGCGTATCTGTTAGCTTCATCATTAAGCTGTGCGAGCGTCTGCTGTAAGCTAAGTCTGTTCTGATTAGCCTGGCTCTCGGCTCCAGATAAGTCGTTAGCCTGGTTAGTTTGTAGTTGAGTGACAGCTGGCACATAAGCCTGCTGGTAGTACTTTTTATTCGCTATCTCAGCCGAGCCACCAAAAGAGCCACCATTACGGCTTGCGGCCATACTGGACGCTTGCGCCTGGTAGTTTCGCTGGTTGTCTAGCGTTTTGCCTTGCTGGGCGTATTGGGCGTTTATGCGGTTTTTCTGCGCCTCTAAATCGCCTGCGATGGCTTCTATCTGCTGGTTAAGCGCATTACGGCTGTTGTCATACGACTTGTTCGTTTCAGCCATAATGGTTTCTAAGTTCGCCATGCGTATATTAACTACGCGCCGCCAAAATTACTTATATTATAGCATATCTTGGCGTTTTATGCCCTAGACTTCAAACGGATCAATAAAAGTTTGAATATGGGCGGTTATGTTTTGGCCAGTGCCAGTAAGAGTGCGTGCGCTCGGCGACGCTGGAAAGTACGCCACCACTTTAAAGGTAGTTTTGGTGCGCTCTATACCGATAAACATGGTACTGCCGCCATACGGCAAGTAAGCCTCGCCGCAAGTTCCAGTTATGGCCTGCGGAAAGGCGGTAGATGTAAAGTAAGCCCTATAATTCTCTGAGGCCGACTTGCCTAGTGTTATAGTGGACGACGACACTATTTTAATCGTGCCAGCTGGGATAGATATGCTACTCGGTATAATAACGGTCGCTTCGCCCTCCGCGCTGTTTTGTGGCGTGATGTAGTCTGTATTAAGAATAAACTTACTAGCTTTCATCCGTAAATCCTATAATAGTAGTAAATATCGCTGTTATTAACCTGCTTAAAGTACAAGTTATCCTCATCGGCCGCTACTGTTGGCGATCCAGCCGAGCTAGCGGTGGTAAAAGTTCCAAGTGGCTCTATATGGGGATTTTTGCCGTTTGAGGTATAACTCCACCAGTAGTCAATAAAAGGTATCCGCTTTAGATTATGCGCCACAGTTTCGCCACTCTTGGCGATACCCTCTTTTATCAAGCGAGGGTAGTTATTATCCGTGCTAAAAGCCAGCTTGCTCTTAGAGATGGCGCTATTCTTGCTTACCTCTATACCTGTATCATTTTCTGCTATCACGCCCCAGAGCCTATACTTTACAGTGGCGTTTTGATGTTGCGATAGCGTCAG
>Ga0265299_10001135_pt1 | contig 31845 bp, 14 predicted proteins | sample AusTroGonzalo_MG_4_FD_193485 | JGI IMG/M metagenome (GOLD analysis project Ga0265299, IMG submission 193485) | Bovine rumen microbial communities from tropical cattle in Woodstock, Queensland, Australia - Gonzalo_02 | ecosystem: Host-associated > Mammals > Digestive system > Stomach > Rumen ... | reverse complement strand
CTCAAATTCTAGTCTTGAAGATGTATTCAGTATCACACCAGTATCAATATACTGTGTTCCTGTGGATGCTAAATATTCTAACCCTGTATATTCAGCTGGTAACGCATATCCACCATTTAATGTATAACTGATTGTATAGTTATTCACTGTTTTGCATGCTTTATAATTGACTGATGCATCTGTGGTTGTGAATGTGAATGTACGTGTTGTCGAACTGCATGTACCGGTTGTACCTGTTTCCCATCCAGCCTTGAACGTATAACCTGTTTGTGACAAACCACTGGCCGATGGGAATGTGCAAGACGTGTTATAATAACATCTTACTCTGTCTGTATCCGTGCCAGATGTTCCAACAATTACGTTTGTTGTATTTGCCGCGGTTAATGTACCACTACCACCATTTTTGTTCAATGTGATATCTCTGTAACATGATGTTTGTGCCGTCGCCCCAGCCGCACTGGTCCAATTCGTTGGACATGCACCGCAACTGTATCCACTCAAACATCCATTGCCAGCCGTGGTTGGTTCATATGCCGTACCACCACCGGTGCTGTAATATCCAGCCTTGACTGTACCTGAACCTTGATTGGTTGTGGCACCCGCCGCACCATAATATCCAGCCGCGATAACACCACAATCACCACCTTCGATAAATGATGTGCTGGCTGTTGGGGTTGCGGTCTTACATCCGGACACAGAATAATATCCAGCACTCACGTTACCTGTGATACCTTGGTCGTTGCTGGCGTTAAAGCCGTATGTACCATCACTGCTACAATATTTACCCGCAGCACACGATGAACATGCACTGGCATTCTTTGGCAAGTATTGACCAGCCGTACATGTGATCTTACAATCAGCCTTTTCATCGTGATTCGATGCAGCCGTACCACTGGTTGTCATACTGCCTGGACATGCTGTACATGTTGCCGCAGTTGCACCACCGGTACTGTATGTATTTGCGTTACATACACCGGTTATACCTTGGGCACTGGTGCTGTAATACTTGTTGCTGATACCGGTACAATAATTACCAGCCGGACATGCGCTGCACGCACCATTCGTGCTTGCCTTCAAGTAATATCCAGCATCGCATGCGTATTTCTTACCAGCATATAATGTTATGCTGCTGTCGGTACTGGTTGTTTGGACAGTTGTTGTAAAGCCACTTGACGCATTTGCACTGCTGGCCCATGTTTGTGTGCCTGTGTATGTTGTACCTGTGGCTGAACCACTCAACGCTGTTGTTGGTAATGTACATGTTACACCATAGTACACTTCTAATGTTTGTGGATTTGTACCAGTTCCCGTACCCAAACTCTTGCATCCACTGTTGCTCGGCAATGTCATAGATGCACTGGCACCACTGCTCATACCGTTCTTGTTCAATGTGATACTTCTGTAACACTGACTGATACCAGTATTATTAGCAGGGCAGGTCCAGTTTGTCGGTGCATTCGTACATGTCATATTATATGCACCCGCATTCGCCAAATATTTACCCGCAGGACAACTTGTCTTTTGACTGTATGTAATAACACCATTCGATGCCTTCGTCATTTCGCAATATGTCGTATCTGTACAATTACGTGCATATGATGCATACCACTTTGTTGTGTTATTAGTAATAATCGTTGTGCTCGCTGGCAAATCACCAGTATCCATCATACGACCCGTGCTGACATTTGCACTGCTGCCATTGGATTCAACTTGACCGATATTTGTTGTATACCAACCACGGAATGTATACCCAGTGTACGCAACCATCGGGATAGAACCTATTTGTGTTCCCGCTGTATTTGTCCACTTCGTACCATACACTTCAACCGCACTCGTCGAATTTGTGCCCAAGTTATCCACAAATTCCAACGTGTACTTATTACCACTACAATCTGGGCTGGTATGTGTACCCGTTGCCGCATTTGGCGCAGTAAATTCGCCTGAGGCTGTGGTGCCGCTGGTGCCTACGTGATAATGTGTCTCACAAGTATATGTGAACTTACATGTATTACTGGTCACACCATTTGCACTGCAACTGCCAACATTATTACCATTGTTACATACACAAGAATCTTTACCGGCATAATATGTCAGCGACGCCGCTGTATCTGTAACCTTAAAGGTTTGTGTTGTTGATGTGTTGGAACTGCTGGTTCCCCAACCACCGGTCATCACAGTATTAGTCAAAGTCATACCAGTTGTCACAGGGAATGTACAATTCGTGTTGTACCATACTTCTAATGTCTGGGTATTTGTACCAGTACCAGTACCCAAACTCTTGCATCCACTGTTGCTGGCCAATGTTAATGAACTTGTACCACTGCTCGCCCCATTCTTGTTCAAAGTGATACTTCTGTAACAGTCTGTCTGGGCATCGTGATTTGATGCATTCGTACCAGTAGCCGACCAGTTTGCAGGACATGGTGTACAACTGGATGATGTTGCACCACCCGTACTGTAACCACTGGCACAGACACCACCACTGTAATCGGTTGTATTACATACACCACCGGTCGCATTCGTTCCGCATCCAGTGTTATAATACCCAGCACTCACTGAACCACCACTATAATTAGTTGAATTACATACACCACCGGTCGCATTCGTTCCACATCCAGTGTTATAACGTCCTGCATTCACAGCTGTACATGTGTTACTGGTTGAACGACCACTCACCGAACCACCATAATAGATATTTGATGTTGATGTACTGTACTTACCAGCTGGACATGCCGCACTACCGACACCCGCAGAGGCCACATAATATCCAGCACTCAATATCAAGTAACAGTCATTTATGCTCGAAGACCCAGCCGCACTCTTGGTGTATTTACCACTCGTCGCACTGGTACATGTTGTGCGTCCACCGGTCGTATTACGGCCACTTACACTGCCACCAACATATATTACACTGCCACCAGGACAATAACCGTTTGCTTCGCACTGTACCTGACCAGCACCAACTTCTTTCACAAAATTACCAGACGTTGTGGTTAAATAACAATCATCCGCATCATCGGAACTTGTTGCACTGCTGCTGTATGGAGATGTACATGCTATACGTCCACCAGTCGTGTTACGGCCAGTCACGGTGCCACCAACATATATCGTACTACCGCCTGGGCAATAACCACCTGCCAAACAATCTACTTGGCCAACACCAGCATTTGCAACATAACTACCTGCAGCTGTTGTTAAATAGCAATCGTTTGCATCGTCAGAGTTCGCAGCACTATGGGTGTATTTGGAATTTGTCGTACTACATGCTGTGGCTGCAGATACCTTCGCCACGCAGTAACTGTCTGCAGGACATCCTGTACGTCCACCGGTTGTTAAATGGCTGCTACTATGTGTACCACCATAATACACAGTCACACCACCAGCACAATATCCACCAGCCAAACAATCTGTTTGACCATTTCCTGCTGTCGCTACATAGTATTTTGGTGATGTAACAACATAACAGTTATTTATTGTTGTGGTGCCCGCCGCACTGTTTGGATATGCTGTTGGACATGCCACACAAGTATTACCATCTTGATAATAGCCCGCTGAACATCCACTGGCTGGTTTTTGTACATAATATGTAGTTACACTCGGTGCATTCGTCGAGGCAGCTATCGATGTCGTAAAGGCCGCTCCACCAATCGCATTCGATGTTGACCATGCACTACTATTTGGATAACCCGTTTGTGTAAAGTTACTTATTGTTGGCAGTGTACATCCTGTGTTATAAAACAACTTTAACGTACCATTTGTTGTCCCATTCACTGTCGATGCTACTTTACATCCTGTACCAGTATCAGCTGTCAATGTTCCACTATATCCGTTCTTGTTCAATGTCAAATTAGTATAACAATCTGTTATCTCATCAGAACCTGCTGCACTGTATGTATAGTTGCTGTTAGTAGCACTGGTACATGTTGTACAACTTGTCGCAGTCGAGCTGGCATAAGAATTCGCATTCGCCGTCAATGTACTCACCAATGTTAACGATGAACCCCATGTACTTGCACTATTTGCATAATGTCTTACAGTACCACTAGAACAATTTGGTGGTGTGCGTTCCTCATTACATTGTGAATAAGATGTCCAACCTGTACCTGTCTTTCTGGTCCAGCCGCCTGACGAAGTTTGAGCAGGGCAGTCTGTACAAGTCGTGTTTGTATGTGATGTACTTGCCATATATTTTGCACCAGTACATGCTGTACAAGATCCGGCATAACCACCCTGGGAACTAGCTACATCAGCATAAAATGCACCGGCACTACATTTAGATACAGTACATATTCCAGTTGGAGTTCCACCATTCCAACTCACACTTGACCAAGCATTAACGTAAACATTATTATTACCACAATTTGTATCACAACTTGTTTTTCCAACCCCGGTTGTTGTCTTACCTTGGGTATTCGTTGCACTACCACACACTGTACAACTGGTGTTACTATGCCCATTACTACTTGTAAATGTTCCTATTGGACACTCGGTACAGGCCGGACTCGAATTACCGTTTGAACTCACATACGATCCTGCGTTCGCCGTAACTGAATAGAAGTTTGTTCCCCAAGCACTGCCATTATAAGCCACCGCATTAGATGTTACACTATAACAGTTGGTAGGTTTGTTAATAGCATTTGCTGTAAACCTACATGTGGTTGTTGCATTATACGGACTAACAGAACTGAATGTTCCATTATTATTAAAGCCTGACGGATAACCTAAACCACTACAATTAGTACAACTTGTCGCATTTGCCGTGGCACTATATTTTGGACTGGTACATGCACCACAGCTCGGCGAACCGTTATTATTAGATATAATATACTTACCAGGATCACTGGTTACAGTATAAAAGTTCTTATTCCAGTCAGTATTACTACTAGAATAACTCACTGTATTCGTTGTAACAGTTTTACAATTTGTTGGTATAGTTGGCATATCTGGTGCGGTATATCGACATGTATCCGCATTATTATATGGACTGACCGAACTATAAGTTCCTCCACTTACCCAACCAGTATCACTGTACGGAAGGTCTTGACACGAACTACAACTTGTTGGTTTTTGTCCTTGGGTATCCTGATAATTTCCACTTGTACACTGTACACAATTCGCGCTACTCATTCCATCATTTGCTACTCTATAACCTCTATCGGCTGTCACACTATATGTACTTGCCGGCCAAGCACTTCCTGTATAGGTCACTTCTTGAGTCGTTACACTATAACACCCCGTAATAATCTTATCAGGCGCCGTATATTTACATGCAGTATTTGCCGTAGAACCTGCACTTGCTGTTCTGTACGTTCCGCCACTCGGTGACACACCAGGCAAATCACTACATAGTAAACAACTTTGTTCTGTATGATTATCCCCTGAGCGATAACTTCCTATTCCACATGCTATACACTTATTAACATATCCTGTTCCAGACAATGTTGAATAATATGATCCAGCCTTACATTTTGTTACTTCGCATATTCCAGTTGGATTGCCACTGTTCCATGTTGGTGTAGCCCATGCATGATCATACGCATTATTATTACCACAGGTCGCATCACAACTTGTCTTACCAACTCCGCTAGTGGTCGATCCATTACTACACAACGTACAACTGGTTTGTGTGCCCACACTTGCTGTATATGTACCAGTTGGACAACGTGTACAAGTTAAATTATTACCACTACCAGATACGTAAGATCCAGCTTTTGCTTTAAATGACGTGCTTGCTTCCCCGGTATTCCATGTGCTGGCACTCGCCGCTGTTCTTCTTAACACACCACTATCACAGTAACTACTTATGTTTGTGGCATTGCGGTCCTCATAACATGCACTCCACGACGTTGCATGATCGCTTGTCGTGTGTACTGTCCAGTCACTGCTCGTGGCTGATGGACATTGGGTACATGTACTGGCTCCTGCAGAACTATAATATCCATCACCACACTTTACACAGCTATTGCCACTCTTATAATACCCAGCAGCACATCCTGTACTCTTAATCGTACATACATTCGATGTACTGTTCGCTGTCCAACTCGCAGTAACCCAACCATCATCTCCTGTGCGTACTCCATCATCATTTAAACATATTGTATCGCACATCGTGCTGCCTGTACTCGCTGTCGTCGTACCACTTCCACATGCCGTACACAACTTCGCCTGGGTACCAGCCGAATTTGGATGGTATGATCCTGTTGCACATGCTGACCATATCGCATATACCGTTGTTGCACCTGTAAACGTTCCACTAAATGATCCAGTACCACTAGCCGACGTAGACCAACCCGTTAAATAACGTCCAGCTTTATAGAAATTAGTCGCAGTTCCATCATTTAACGCACAAGTTTGACCATGAGTACACGTTGTTGAACTTGGAGTAGTTCCATCACCACCATTTAAATTGTAAGTGATAGTGTATGTCTTTAATGCACATGTGCTACCAGGTCTATCACTCGTACTATATGTCGCAGTAGCACTGCCACCACCTATCACATAGTTCGTATTACATGTACAATATGCAGCAGGTGAGGTTGAATGTGCATTTGTTGCACACGCGCCACCTTCATAACTCGTACTACATACACTACCTGTTGTATCTGTTCCACAACCTGTGTTATAATAGTTGTCACTTATCTTTCCGCAATTCTTACCACTTATACAACCGTTACTGCCATTACCAGCACCATTCGCTGATGGCGTTGCTGATGTACCACCACCGTTGTTATAATACCCGGCACTAACAGCACTACAACTGGTCGCAGCACTATTATCGTTTGCTTGATATTTACCAGCATCACATACTCGACATGTAGTAACACTTACATAATATCCCTTGTTAACCTTCAATGGATAAGTACTATTTTGTGCCAACGAACCCCATTCTCCATTACTTGTCGCTGTTTTCTGTAATTTACCACTCGCACAATTCGTAGGACTGCTATTTGCTAACTCCACACAACTCGTATAACTGGTCCAACCTGTACCACTGCTATCTAACTTAGAAAATCCTGTTTCTACTGTTGGACAAGATGTACATGAAGTCGCACCCGTACCACTATTATACGTCCAGTTCGCACAAGCAGGGCAACTGTTCGCCGCAGTACCTGTGCTACTCGGGTGATACGTTCCAGCACCACAAATACTCCACACCGGATACAATGTAGTTGCCCCCGTAAATGTTCCAGAGGTAGTGTAGGTGGCCGTCGTAGCCCCATCCGTTGTTGACCATCCTATTAATTTATAACCACGTTTTCCAAACGTTGTTGCACTCATAGACGTCAAGGTACAACTTACACCATGTGTACATGTGGTCGTAGATGGTGCAGTACCATACACATTCGATGCACTACCTAAATTATATGTAATTGTATATGTCTTTAAGTCGCATGTACTACCAGATCTATCACTCGTGCTATATGTATTCGTATTCGAACCACCACCAATTACATAGTTCGTATTACACGTACAGTATGCAGCAGGTGAGGTAGAACTTGCATGTGCAGCACACGCGCCACACGCCTCGCCACTCAAACATGTACCCGTCGCAGAAGTACCACCACCAGTACTATAATAATTATTGTTCATATTACTACAACTGGTCGCTTCACTATTATCATTTCCTTGATATTTACCATAACCACACTTTGGACATGTAACACCACTTACATAACGGCCCTTGTTAACCTTTAATGGTGAACCCGAAACCACAGCCTCGTCGCCATACGTTATTGTTGTACCACTTATAGTACTGGCATTACGTCTGGTAGTACCACTGGCACATCCATCCGGAGTGCGGGTTTGATAACATGCTGTATATGCTGTTGCATGATTACTGGTTGTGGTTGTTGTCCAACCGCTATGCGTGGTACATGCTGTACAACTACTCGCACCTGCTGCACTATAATATCCATAACCACAATTTACACAGCTATTACCACTCTTACGATAACCAGCAGCACATCCGGTACTCTTAATTGTACATATATTTGATGTACTGTTTGCTGTCCAACTCGCAGTCTCCCAACCATCATTTCCACTGCGTACTCCACCATCATTTTCACATATCGTATCACACATCGTGCTGCCTGTACCTGCCGTCGTCATACCCTTGGTCGCAGCTACACTTCCACATGCTGTACATACCGTGTCACCATTCGCACTGATAGATCCTATCGCACAAGCAGAGCAGGTCCGGGTATCCCCACTTCCACTTACATAATATCCTGCCTTGGCTGTCAAGGTCGTTGTCGCTGTATTCCATGCATTTGCACTCGATGCGGTCTTCTTTAACTGTCCGTCATAACAATGGCTACTTACACTTGATGCCGGTTTCGTCTCATAACATGAACTCCATGATGTCGCCTTGTTAGTAGTTGTAGTAACCGTCCATGTACTATCCGTAGCTGATGGACACTGATCACAGGTATCATCATTACCATTATCACTATAATATCCATTACCACATGCTATACAGGTTGCATTATCACCAGCGTAACTACCCGTAGATGCCACTTTATACCCAGCCTTTGCAGTCAAATCATTCGTCGCTGTATTCCACGCACTCGCACTCGATGCAGTCTTGGTTAAATAACCACTATAACATGTACTCGGTCTCATGGTTTCATAACATGCACTCCACGATGTCGCCGTGTTACTGGTCGTATAGACTGTCCACGAGCTACTGGTGGCTGATGGACATTGGGTACATGTATCATCATTACCATTCGAACTATAATATCCACTACCACATGCTATGCAGGTTGCATTATTACCAGCATAATTACCCGTAGACGCCACTTTATACCCAGCCTTTGCAGTCAAATTATTCGTTGCTGTCTGCCAAGTACCACTACTATTAGACGTCCTTGTTAAATATCCATCATAACAGGTCGTTGGACGCATACGTTCGGAACATTGTGTTATCGCGGTCCAACCAGTACCAGGCGTATATTCGTATCCACTGGTTACACTAGGACAAGCACCACACGATGACGTACTGCTAACACTATCACTTGCACTTGCAGGAGTACTCACCTTGGCACCCACACTACAATAATATCCATTACTAATTTTACCGCAACTCTTACCACTGATACAGCCATTACTGCCGTTACCAGCACCATTTGCTGTTGGTGTTGCCGATGTACCACCACCGGTGCTATAATATCCAGCATTAACAGAACCCCCGTGATAATTTGTTGTATTACATACACTACCACTCGCGTTTGTTCCGCATCCATCGTTCCAATATCCAGCACCCACCGCGGTACAACTGGTCGCAGCACTATTATCGCTTCCTTGATATTTACCGGCATCACATGCTAGACATGTAATACCACTTACATAATATCCCTTGTTAACTTTCAATGGATAAGTACTGTTCGTTGTCAAAGAATTCCATTGCGTACTATTTTTCGCTGTTTTCTGTAAGTTACCACTCGCACAATTTGTCGGACTGCTATCTGCTAACTCCACACAGCTCGTATAACTGGTCCAACCTGTACCTGTATTATCTAACTTAGAAAACCCTGTTTCTACTGTTGGACACGATGTACATGCAGACGCACCCGTACCACTGTTATATGTCCAGTTCGCACAAGCCGGGCAGCTGTTCGCTGCAGTACCTGTGCTACCCGGGTGATATGTTCCAGAGCCACAAATTTCCCACACTGGATACAATGTAGTCGCCCCAGTAAATGTTCCTGTGGTAGTATAGCTGGCTGTTGTAGCACCATTTGTTGTTGACCATCCTATTAATTTATAGCCAGTTCTTCCAAACGTCGTCGCACTCATAGACGTCAAGTTACAACTTACACCATGACCACACGTCGTTGCAGCTGGCGCATTACCATACACATTCTGCGCATTACCTAAATTATATGTGATTGTATAATTATTTCTGGTCCACTGTGCATACAACGTTGTATTGCTGGTCTTATCCCAATCTTTTGCACTGGTACCATTACTGTTATAATACTTTACTCCATTGGATGACGCATCATAATAACCATTAAATGCAAACCCAGTACGTGTTGGCAGGGCACCACTGCCGCTTATCGTCGGCATTGCACTGCCATACGTTGCTGTAACCGCCGTTGTACTACCCGCAGTACCACCATTTGCATTCAATGTAACATCAAATGTATCACCAGTACATCTAACACCATTGGAAGCATTATACGTGTGATAGTGGGCCGCGCACTGTGTTGCATCACATTGTCCCCAAGTTCTGTTCACACAATTATTTGCACCAGTACACGCATTAATCGTTGTCGAACCTTCGGGACTCTCTGTCTTATAACACGTTTCCGAATATATTTGTGATACCCATACAGCATGTGGAATTCCAATATTTCCGCCAGGACAATCTGGAACACCCTCGACTGCATTAGGCTCACTGCCATTATGTGTGAATTCAACATTACATTTATTACAAGACGCTGTATAAGAACTGCCTTGGCCATTTGCAGTCTGCGTACCATAATACCCAGATGCACAAGTCCAAGAATAGTTACATGAACCACCATTCTTGGTTCCAGTACAACTATTTGCCTTTACACCGGTACCCGCCGTACAATTACAACTAAAATCAGTCCAACCTGCATACCAAGTCGCCGTACCACCCGTACTGGAAACCTGGGTTGTTGCACCGGATAATATAGTACCATCGGAACCAATTACCCTTGCGGATGCAGTACCCGCCACAGCCGCGGCCTTGGAAGTATAAAATCCAGTAAACGCGTAATTTCCGTACGTAGGTATAGACACCAATCCAACAATTCCATTTGTTCCTGCGGCATCATCTGTTATCCAATGATCGTAAACACTGTACACCGTAGAAGGATTAGCAGCAGTCGAAGGACCCGCACCAGTATTATCACTGGAAGACGAATAACGTTTACTATCCAACGTTATCGCACCACTGATATTTCTTGTTTTACATGCATAATAATTAACCTCGGATGCCTCGGATGTCACTGGGAACGATGTAGTTGTTGATGTGCATATTCCAGATGTACCAGTTTCCCATCCAGCTTTAAACGTATAACCCGTTTGTGTCAAGCCAGCTGCACTACCAAAGCTGCAAGATTCATTATAACGACACGTCACAGATGCCGGAGTCGTTGCACCAGTGGTTCCTTGTATTGTTCCACTACCACCATTTTTATTCAACTTTACCGTTCTCTTACAATCAGCTTGCTCATTATGATTTGATGCACCCGACTCAGTTGCCGACCAATTATTAGGACAGGGCGTACAAGTTGATACCGTACCACCACCGGTACTATATCCACTGGCACACACACCACACGTTTTACCAGTGCCGGTACATCCATTACCATTCGAAGATGGTGTTGCTGATGTACCACCACCGGTGCTGTAATATCCGGCACTTACTGAACCACAAGTTTTGCCACTGCCGGTACATCCATTACCATTCGAAGATGGGGTTGCCGACGTACCACCACCGGTGCTATAATACCCGGCACTTACTAAACCACAAGAACTACCTAAAGTGGTACATCCATCACCCGTTGTTGATGGGGTTGCCGATGTTCCAGCCATTGTACTAAAATACCCAGCACTTACCAAACCACAACTGTAGCCACTGATACAACCATTACTGCCATTACCAGCACCATTTGCTGTTGGGGTTGCCGATGTACCACCACCGGTGCTATAATATCCAGCACTCACCACACCACAGTTTTTACCACTGATACAACCATTACTGCCATTACCAGCACCATTTGCTGTTGGGGTTGCCGATGTACCACCACCGGTGTTATAATACCCAGCACTTACTGAACCACCGCTGTAACTATTTGTACATACACTGCCGGTTGCATTTGTTCCACACCCATTGTTCCAATATCCAGGATTTACCGCACTACATGAACTGCTTGTGGTATGACCACTGCCACCATAATAAACAACCGCCGCAGAAGTACTATATTTACCCGCATCGCACGCCGTCATTCCGGTCCCAGCACTTGCAACATAATAACCAGGGGACAAATTCAAGTAACACTCGTTTATACCAACAGCACCCGCAGCACTCTTGGTATATTTACTATTCGTTTGAGTTGAACAGCTCTTACACGTGTTAGTCGAAGAATCCCAATAAGAATCCGCCGCACACTGACATTCATCCAATGTATAGGTCAAACGCACAGTATTAACAATACTGGTTTGTCCACCTGGACAAGAAACGGCCAATCCACCAATAACGATTAATTCACCAAAATTTGTCGCAATATATGCATCTTGATTAACTTTACCCTCGAACAATGTTGTCCATGTATTATTACTACCGTCAGCTATAGCCTCGATACGTATAATACCAGTAGAAGACGTAGCAGATAATTGCATACTACCTATGGTGCCCAACGGACCACCCAAAACAGTCTGATCCCATACAATCGGATGCCCAACTGTTATATTTACATTCGTATTTAAATTATTATCTGTTGCCTGTGACATTCCCGAAGGCGCCTTGTTTTGAATCAAATTCGTACCACTGGCATCATGCGATGAATACACCTTTAATTCATACAATCTGACTGAATCATTTACCGCGCTAAACCTTAATTGTGAAACATTTTGAACCCTGCCATCTGGGACCCTTTGACCTGTCGTGCTAAATTGCATAATACAATCTGTGAGTTCATCATGACCATTAGCCGCCGTACCACTTGTATTATAACCATACATACAGTAATTCACAGGTGAAACCTTGCCATAATAAACATCGTGCTGGGCCGTTGTATACCAATTACCCGATGGTGTTGTACAAGACGAATCATTTGCTGTCGCAATACGCGTACCCGCAGAGCAGGTTATATAACAATTAGACGCTGCACTACGTGGACTCGCAGAATGCGTGTAACCTGTTGGACATCCACTGGCCACACCATTAGTACCACCGGCACAATAAGATCCATCTGGGCAAGGTTGGCAACTATACGCATTAGGACCGGTTGTCACCCAATACTCACCAGGATTACAACTACCACTGGTGGCGGTCCATTTTGCAATCCAATTAACCGCTGTTGTATTCGAAGACCCATATCCCATGGCCGCATTATAACCAGCCGTGGTTAATTTCCAATCTGCATCAACATATTCTGTTGTGTAATTCGCATCACTATAAAATCCATGAAATACATAATTAGTATGTGTTGGACGTTCATTTGCTGCCAACACAGCGCTTCCAGCCGATAAAGAAGTATTATGAGCAGCATCAGTATAAACACCTGTGTTTTTCTTGGTATATAAATATGTTATTTCAGTATTACTAAATGTCGAAGGTTCTTTTAACGTAACCACCATACCTTCGGTACACGTCCCAGATACAGCATAACCATCATAAGGCGCAATAGCACTGCCGTACGCTGGAATAGTACCAGCCGTTCCTTGCCAACCAGGTTTACAAGGACATACCGCCGTCAAATGATCATATTCCAGTGTCGTTGAACCAGTTTGGAGATAACCCGACCCATTAGTAACCTGCGTATAACTATAATTAGATTCTTGTCTCCAACGTCCTAAATAATTTGTGTTTGCCTTTCTGCTTGATGCAGTAGCCAAAAAGTCGCTAATCGGGCTAACAGTATATTTTTCAACACAATTTTGGAACGTTGTATGCAATGAATACGTATTTACGCCACTTTGATAACTATTTCTCAGCCACAATACTGGATCTGTCGTATTATTGGAACCACAATACGTGGCATTATCATTTATTTGTGGAACACAATCAACCCAACGTGCATACAATGTCAAATCGCTACCTTGGGCCAATAATTGTGTCCGCCCATATGATGTTAAATGTCCATCTTTGTCAATATATTGCCCAGTTGTCATGGATGCACTGGAATACATTGGTATCTGACTTGCATAATACCCAACAAAATCATAACACCGGCCCGCATTATAACTGTCACAAAATGTTGGAATGGTGATAGGATAGTTACCACTTGTACCAGCGGTCATAACTTGGGTACGGGCACTATCAAGATATACATTAGTATTATATGTAGTATAAATCGCTGCTGTTCCTGGGGAATGAGTTCCACCACTACTATTGGTTGGATCCAACGTTATTGTGTAACTACCAACGCCTTTACAAGCATATCTGGTAACCGTGGTTGATGTATCTGTTGTGGTAAACGTGGTGCCTGGGTTAGTGTTGTTGCTGCAAGCACTATCGCCACCCCAATTATCATTAAATGCATAGGTATATTGCGATAATTCCGCATCTGTTGACGGCAAACTACATGATTGGTTCCAAAAACATTTAACCCTCGCATCATCTGATCCAGAATTTGTACCATCCAATACATTTGTATTATTAGCCGCGGTCAAAACACCCGAACCACCATTCTTATTCAACACAATCCAGCGCCAACATGCATCTTGACTGGATGCACCAGCATTAGATGTCCATGGGGGCGGGCAGCCCGCCGGTGCAGTGGCCCCAGCCGCACAATATGATCCAGCCGGACATTCGTGTGCCTCGTCATCACCTGGGCAATAATATCCATCGGGACATCTTCTACAACTCCCTTGATATAAGTATTCACCAGCTTGACATTCTGATGCGGTCGATACACACTCACATCGCGTAGGATCATATTCAAATCCTTCACGTTGACATTTACAATATATATGATCGGTTCCATCTATTGGTGCTTCAATCATACCATTCGGACAACGACAATATATTCTACCATTACATTGATACCCAACCTTTGGGTTACAGGCCCCTAATTGCCCCGCCCATATGTTCCAATCACGTATACATTCATTATTTATTACCGCCAAACAACATTCACCAATATCGCTATACCATACAAACCCCGGGTCACAATTGTGTCCACCGCCGGTTGAGTAACATTGACTGGACTGATACGAACCAGTAGTGGCCGTTGTTGTACCCGCCGGACATTGGATTGCTTCACCACCATCGCAATAATATCCAATATCACAAATCTGTTGACCTGTACGTGTTGTAGCCGAGCCACCTGTTGAATAATAACCTTGGTCAACATTATTCCGTACACCACCCGTACAATAATATTGATTACCACCACATGCCTGTTGACCCGTATGTGTGTTTGTATTACCACCTGTTGTATAATAACCCGAACTCACAGTTTGACGGATTCCTTGGTTGGCACCAGAATCTGGACAATAATATTGATTACCGCCACATGGTGTTTGTGATGTACAAGTATTACCATTATTATCACATCCTTCGGTATAATATCCCGCCGTTACCGTACTACAAGCCGAGTTCCCAACACCACTATATTTAGAACGTCCCTGACATGCCGAAATTCCATTATCATTATTACTGGATGTATTATTGGTGGTCTCGTTTGGACAATAATAACCCGCCAGACACTTTTTACAATCATGTGACGCACCACTATAATACCAACCCCTCTGACATGTTACAGTACCACTGGCCACCTGTACACATTGATTAAGTGTTTCATCAAATTCATAACCTTCCACTTTACATTTACATAATCCGGTGTCTTCATCGAATTCACTATTTGCCGGACACGGATGTATAAAACCATCACTCCCCCAATATCCACCATTTGTATATCCCATCGTGTTATTTAAATAGCCCGTCCACTCCTCAGGATCTTTTATACATTGCGGCTCAGCATTTGGATCAAAAAAGTAACAACACTCACCCGCTGGTGCATCTGGGTCGGTTACATAAAATCTCATACCCGGGGTTTTACATTCGCCACCACCCAATTCCTCAACATCCAAACAAATTTTTTGACATGCATCTGGATCGTTTTCCATAACACACGTAAATGCGGCCTCCAAATTCATGACCAATGGTTCTTCACAACCACAATCGCATAAATTGTCACCACCAATAACACTTTTATCAATAGGATCTTGTTGTAATAAAACCTCACATGGATATTCTGATACATAACTCTGTTCAGGGTTACCATGTATAAAATCGTAAAAGTAGCCGTATTCACCCTCGTACTCTTTATTCCATTGATCACATAAATCGCTGCTTAATGGTTGTGCACCCTCTGGGGCAACATCTTTGATACATACATGATCAGTACAAACAAAACTTTCTTCACAATCTTCATCGGTTTCACAGCCACCGTCGCCACCGTCGCCTTTACCTTCTTCGACGCACACTTTATTGGTGGTATCGCACACATAACCATCAGTGCAATCCTTGTCAGTACGACAAGATGTCTGTATACCAGCATACGAATACGTAAATATGCCGATACCGACGATCACTGCAATAACCAGAAATCTGCGAAAAAAGTGCGATAAACTTCTCATTTCATCCTTCCTTATACCCCGAGTGTAGAAAATTGAGAAAAATAACGCAATTAAAAAAATTACAAAAATCAATAAAAAAAATTTGACAATTTACATCACGCGACCGGTTTTTGGATAAAATGTTAATTGAATATCCTTCCAATCGTTATATTCGCTACGCGGCAACATAGACAACGGTTCACACGTACGAATTGCCGCACGAATTGTATCCAACACATATGCAAATGTGGGATCATTTTCCGCCCGGGCGGCACTCTCAAACCAAAGGTCAGCAACAGTTCCGTTCGGTCGCATCTTTAAATGTGCAACCGCACGAATATCATCCAAATCTGGCCGGGTTGTATCAATCACCCAACAACGCGTCATCGCCACGCGCAGCGCGTCTGCGACGGATATTGTGAGTGTTCTGTTCAGGGATAAAACTTCGCGATTTACACGAACAACAGTTTTCTTTTTTGGTGCCTCGGTCGGTTTTACATCCTTTTTGTCCGGTAAACCGGCATTTTCTTTAACTTTCTTGTCATCTGTATCATCAACAAAGTTGTCCTTGATATCATCTTTTGCCGCGGCAACAGGTTCCGGGGCAGGGGCCGTTTTCGGTTCTTCCTTGACCGGCGCATCGTTTTTAACAGGTGGTACATCAGTGTTATATAATTTCGTTTCATTCCCGGTAATTTTTACGTTACTCAAATCAATTTCCATAATTTGAATTCTATCCGGCGTTACTGTTTCAGCACGTTCTATGAAAATCGCCACAGACATTACCATCAACGCCGCCAAAACCAAGTGTCCCGTCACAGACAGCAAAATATTTTCGGAATAAAACTGTTTTTCTTTCGTTTTCATGATTATTTATTATCCACTTGTGTTTTCAGTCCAACCTTTTGAAATCCTGCGTCTTTTAAACGTCCCATTGCACGCATAACCGCACCATAATCAGCATGTGTATCACCACTGATCATTATCGTTAATGCCGGATTTTCCGTGCGCATAGCGGCCGCGCGCCGCACAACATCATCCAAAGGCATCTCTTCACGCGCCAAATAATAACGACCAACCGAATCGACACTGATTTGAATTGCATGATCGTTACCGGTCATCGCAGACCGTCCAGCCCGCGGTAATTCCAGATCAATGCCCGTTGTCATCATTGGTGTCGTTACCATAAAAACCGCCAATAATGTCGTCATAACGTCAATCATAGGCGTCAAAGTAATACCAACATCAAATTTTCGTGTTCTTCTTTGCATAACGATTCGTCCTTTATTTGTGTGATGCCTTTAATTCTGTGCAATTTTCATCCAAACGGTTATACAGTTCGTCGGCTTTTTTCGCAAAATATTGATACGCAATTGCCGCAGGAATGGCCGCAATTAAACCCAACGCAGTTGTTCCCAAAGCCGTGGCCAATCCCGGTGCAATTACACCAATACTAACCGACTGGTTAATACCGATTGACGCAAAAGAATCCATTACACCCCATACGGTTCCAAACAAACCAATAAACGGCGAAACATATGAAACCATTGATAAAAACCACAAATTTTTATCGAACGGACGAATCAGTTTGTCGACAATTGTATCTAAATTATCACCGGGTTTTATCTTTACCGGATTATGACGCACCATTTTCCAAACACGGTATTTTTCAATGATTACAGCCCATGACAGCACACTGGCCGCAACCAACACAATTGATACGGTTAACGTCATTAAATCGCCCGTAAACAGGCTCAATAACGAAAAATTATTACTCATTTTTTATCCTTTTTTCTATTATTCGAATACTTTTAGTACCGATTCTGGTATTGCTTTTGGATGCATATCGCCACCCAAATAAGCAATTGTTATATGCATTATAGCACAAATTACCCCCCCACGTAAAAACTTTTGTTCAATTTTCACAGAAGCCGCGCCCACATTGGTCGGCGTCGTTTCAATTACGAATTTATCACCTGGTAACAGTGGTGTCATATACTTAATATCCAATTCCCGAACGACAAAACCAACATCCCCATCAGGGTATTTAACGCCACGGGACCATTCCATACGTGCACGTTCTGCCATTTCAATATAACGCGCATGATACGCAATACCGAACGCATCGGTGTCTGCATACGCAATAAAAAAGTCAAATTTATGTGTTTTCATACTTTCTCCTTTTTTTAATTTTTTTCGTTGTGTTAATTAGTTATCAACTTTTTATTACAATTTACTTTATGTTTTTATGTCAATAAAAAATGTTGCGTAAAACGCAACATTTTTACCTTGTTACAAATGCCCCAGCATACAAATATCGCAATCTGTTTTGATGTTTTTTGGCACCAGCATATAAATAATAAGGTCCCGTCAAAACCATAAATCGCCCATTTTGATATCTTATTACATTATTATATCCTGCATCCTTTAACTTCATCGATGCTTGGTTCGCATTGTTTTGCACAATATAAGAACCTGTCGCAACATAATATTCTTCGTTCATATTATAAACTTTTCTAATATTTTTCCGTTTAGCCATTTTTGGATTACATTCAATCACATCCAGACGCACATTAGTGACCCCGGCATTATGCATCCCCAATTTTTTCGCTGCAGCGCGCGACAAATCTATCACACGTCCACGTTTAAAAGGTCCGCGATCATTAATCACAACAACAACAGACGAACCGTTTGCCATATTTGTAACCCTAACACGTGTCCCAAATGGTAACGTTTTATGTGCCGCGGTCAGCGCATTTTCATCATAAATTTGACCACTGGCCGTCTTGTTACCATGAAAACCTGGACCATACCAAGATGCCTGACCAGTTTCCGAAAAATCACACACCGATGCCATTGGGTAATAGGTAATACCAGAAACCTTGTACGGCTTACTGGTTATAGTATATTGATATCCAGAGTTCATCATACAACCGCTTAAAACGGCCATCATAAAAAGGAAACAAAAGATATTATTTTTCATTTTTCCAAACCTAAATGCCTGTACCCCATATCCGTAACAATACGGCCACGCGGGGTACGTTGGATAAATCCAAGTTGCATTAAATAAGGTTCAATAACATCTTCGATAGTATCCGCTGGCTCTGACAACGCGGCCGCTAAATTATCTATTCCTACAGGCCCTCCAGCATAATGATTTATAATTGTCATCATATAGTCACGATCCACGGCGTCTAATCCTGATTCGTCTATATGTAATTGATACAACGCGGTTTTTATAATTTCAGCTGTAATCAAATTTGAATGCACAGCACTGGCAAAATCACGTGCACGTTTCAATAAACGGTTCGCAATTCGAGGTGTGCCACGTGCACTTTTTGCCAACATCAATGCGCCATCTTGGTCGATTGGCATTCCTAAAATATTAGCACTGCGCATAATAATCTTTGCCAAATCTGTTGGCGAATAAAAAGACAACCTTAAATCAATTCCAAATCTTTCACGTAATGGATTAGATAACAATCCTGTACGGGTCGTCGCACCAACCAAAGTAAAAGGTGGCAAATCAATACGCACACTTTTGGCAGACGGACCTTCGCCCAACATTATATCTAATTTAAAATCTTCCATTGCGGAATACAAAACTTCTTCTATGGCGGTTGGCAAACGATGAATTTCATCAATAAACAATACATCCATAGGTTCCAACGCCGTTAAAATAGCCGCCAAGTCACCTTGTTTGGTAAGCATTGGCGCCGATGTAGCACGAAAATTCGTACCCAATTCATTTGCAACGATATGTGCCAATGTGGTTTTTCCTAATCCCGGTGGTCCATATAACAAAACATGATCCATGGCTTCGCCACGCGATTTTGCACCATTTATAAATACAGATAAATTTTGTTTTAATGATTCATGACCAATAAAATCAGACAACGATTTAGGGCGAATGGATGTCGCCAGTTCGTCTGGGATATTTGGATTCATAAACCTGTCATTTGTATTCATAACCAACCTTACAAAATTTTAGTATTTATAATAACTTAGTATCCGTATCTTCACGTCCAACATAAGCTTTGAAATCATTATACATTTGACGTAAATCAGCCGGTGCAGAATAGGTCGCATCAGCGTTTTTAACGTAAATCGTTTCCAAATCAATTTCTGCTTGTTTCTTTAAAGTATGTGTTAAATGCCCACCAAAAGATTTAGCATCATCACTTTCATTTGCACCTTGCAACAACAAACCACGATTTGGGCGAGGGGACAAAAACGCAAAATCAGAAACAGTTGGATCCGGTGACACTAATACAAAACCAGAAACTTCGGGTCTGCGCATCATAGCCTGTAAAACATACCATGCCCCCAATTGATTTCCAGCCAACCAAATACGTTCGCTATCTTCGTTCTTGTTTTGAATCCAATCAATCACCGTGGCGATATCTAATAAATTTTCCGCTGCTGTTCCTATTGCACCTTCGGAATCATTAACACCACGATAATTAAACCGAACCACAGAAAACCCGATATCCATAAACGCACGAAACATCGCATATGACACCCTGTCATTCATATGGCATTTTTGACGTGGATTACCCGACAAGACCACCGCCACAGGCGCCCCAGGCGTATCAGATTTATGATAAACGGCGTGCAATTTACCACCTTCGCCAGCAATAATAACATCAACCATTTTGTTTCACCTCGACAATTCTTCATTCTATTATATACAAGAATACTTATAATACAAATTTAATTCATTTTTCAATAAAAATATTTTTGTTTTGACATAGCATATAAAAAAAGTCTAAACTTAAATCAAAGGAATAAGGGAAACAATATGTATAAAACCAGTTTTATAATGGCTTTTGCCTTGATTTGCGCACAATCTGCGTCCGCAGATATGTTTGTTCAAGACTATCAAACGATATACACAGAAACACCTGTGGCGTCGTATTACGCATATCCAAATGATATAAATTTTATTCCAGAGACAGAATTTATGCGTCAAAATAATGATTTTGACTTTGATCGAAACATTGCAATCACCCGCGACGCCGAGGCATGTACACACCCAGGCGTTGGATTTGCTGAACGTCCCATGGTTATTTGCAGAAATTTCAATTGCACCAGATTGAACGATCGTATAACACGTAATTTCTTGTTTAACAGCCTCAGCAACATATTCATGATGAATGGATATTCAAAATTATATATTTGCGAGGCGGATCCATTTTCACGAGATTGCCTGCAATCTGGGATTTCTTTCCCTGTACGTAACGGGATTGCAAACGCAATTGTCAAAATTCCAAACGCATCTATTTCCCAAGTATTGTTATCCACTGGACTTTCCCGCGCCAGTGTCGGTATGACATATACCTTGCTAGTAAACGGGATTGACCGCAGATGTGAACAAACCGCTATGGACATTATAATACCTGTGAATTCCCAGGCAACATTGTCTAATCGTGAATTTGCTTGCAACTTTACCAGTGATGGCGACAGCAGTATTTCATTTGTTATAAACCTGGATTATATTGATTTAGACTATGGTATTTTGGGCGGTTATTATTCTATTGGCACCCAAGGTTCCACATATGGTGGCGGCACAGGGTACGCTTTGTTCAAAACCCATTATTCAAACCGTGGTATGCGTTTTAATACATCCGCCCAAGGAATCAACGACAACGAAACAGAAGAAGAAACAACATTAACGATTCAACCTGGCGAATACGCGGTTGGTCCAATGCGCCGCTAAAAAATGAATAAAACGATCCTAATCATTGATGACGACGATTTATTAAGAAAAAGCCTGGTAACCGGTCTACATCAATATGATTTTTCTGTTGTAACGGCTCAGTCAGCCGAAGAGGGCGCACAAATACTGAATAAAATCAATGTTGATGCAATCGTTTTAGACCGCATGATGACGGGTATGGATGGGCTTAGTTTCTTGAAAGAACTGCGTACATCTGGCAATTTAACACCTGTTTTAATGTTAACAGCTATGTCCGGGCCAGAAAATGCTATTGATGGCCTATCCAGTGGTGCAAATGATTACTTATCAAAGCCTTTTCAGTTAAAAGAATTGGTTTTACGGCTGCAAAATATTATAAAACAAACACCTGTATCCAACCAAAAATTACCCGAAGGCTTGATTTTTGCAGACAATGAGTTTTTTATAAAAACACCAAAAAGTCCCACAAATCGGCTTTTTGCGTTATCAAACGAGGAAAAAAAACTGTTACACAATCTTACAACACCCGTTGGAAACATTGTTCCTGCATCGCCGATGGTCGCAAAACGCTTGCGAACTAAAATAAATAGTGTATTATCAGGTTTGGATATAATAACTATTCGGGGGCGCGGTTATAAATTAGTCGCAAACCCGGCAACAAAAAAAACGGTGGAAAAATGAGACTTATACCAAGAAGTTTTCTCGGGCGCACTATTTTAATGGTGCTGGTTCCGCTTATTGTAACCCAAATTATTATTGCCGACTTTTTCTTTGGCAACCATTGGGCGCGCGTACACAACACATTGGCGCGCAGTCTTTCCGCAGAAATTACCACCATGATGAATTTTATAGATTCAGGGGACATTTCTGTTGCAAAATCTATGGCTTCGGACATTGGTATAAATATTTCTGTTAACCCAAAATTAAACAGACCCGCAGAAAACGACAACAATTCATTGATTGCTGGTCGTTTGGCATCACATTTGCAAAACAAATTAAATCGTCCATCAGATATATATATTGACCGCAGTAAAAGGCTTGTATTTATAGACGTTCCAACCAAAAACAACAAAATTGCCACATTTGGAACATCTTTATACCGCATATATTCAACCAGCAGCGAAGTATTTATTTTATGGCTGATCGGTTCCATCTTGATTGTATCTATTTTGATTACACCATTCGTTATACTGCACACACGCAGTATACGCCGTATTTCCAATGCTGCTAATCGTTTTGGTCGCGGCCTGGATGCCCCAGGGTTTAAACCCAGTGGATCGCTGGAAATACGAAATGCCGCAACATCTATGATTGCAATGAAAGAACGCATTGACAGGTATAATCGCACAAAAACAGACATGTTAAACGCCGTCAGTCACGACTTAAAAGCGCCACTGACACGTATGCGTTTGGCTGTTGAAACAGGCGATGCAACAAACGAAACTTTATTGCAAGATATTGATAGAATGACCGAAATGGTTAACGGTTATCTGGCTTTTGCACGTGGCGAAACCCCAGAAATCGAACAAACCACAGAATTACCTGCAACATTGACGCGTATTGCACGTGATGCGGCCCCCCATAAAAAGATTGAATTGGACTTGCCTGATACACCTGTTCAATTTTATGCACGCCCAATGGCATTAACGCGCGCCTTCAGTAACATTATTGAAAATGCCGCCAGGTATGCTAAAAAGAAAATAAAAATTACTGAACACGACTATCCTGATCATATAGAGGTTATTATCGAAGATGACGGTATAGGAATCCCAGACAACCGCAAGGCCGATGCATTACGTCCATTCGTGCGTCTGGATGAAGCACGCGGTAATAAAACCGGTGGCACAGGATTAGGGTTGTCTATTGCGCAAACAGCCATAGAAAATCACGGTGGGCAATTGTTCCTGGAAGACAGTGATATGGGCGGACTACGCGTACGCGTTATTTTACCAATTGAATAAAAACAAGAGTTATAAAGATGAATTTATATAAATATGTATCTGATGCTATAAACGAAAAATTGGGATTTTCTGCTAATTTAGAAATGCCACGCAATCGTGACTTTGGCGATTTTTCAACCAATGCTGCAATGGTAGGCGCAAAATTGGCGCACAAAAACCCACGCGAACTCGCTAATGAAATTTTACCAAAAATTCAAGAACTAGATTTTATTGCATCTGCTGATATTGCCGGCCCTGGTTTTATAAACATTAAAATCAAAGACGATTTTATTTTGAATAACACAACCGCACCACAACCACAAAAGGCCGAAAAACCGCTTGTTATTGATATGGATTATGGTGCGTATAATGTTGCGAAATCATTGCATATTGGCCATTTACGCACATCCATTGTTGGTGACACATTAAATAGAATCTTTCGTTTTATGGGACATAAAACAATTTCTTATAACCATATCGGCGATTGGGGCAGGTCCATGGGGTTCGTTATCGCTTGGATAAAAAGAATTCATCCAGATTGGCCATTTTTTCAGGATGATTTTGACGAAACACAAATAGATACATCAAAATACACTTTTGATATCAAAGAGTTAAATACATTTTATCCCCAAGCCGCTGCATTAGCAAAAGAAGACGAGGCCTTTATGGATGAAGCACGTGTGATCACGGCCGAACTGCAACGTGGCCACAAAGGGTATAACGCACTGTATAATGTATATATGCCTACGTCGTTAAAATCGATGAATGACACAATACAAAAATTAGATATATTGCCTTTCGACAATAACTTAGGCGAAAAAAACGCAGCATTATACGAAGAACCCGTAGAAAAATTGTTGCGCGAGAAAAATTTGTTACAAAAAAGCGATGGCGCGGAAGTTATTGTTGTAAAAAAAGACACCGATACCGCACCAATGCCCCCAATGATGTTTCATAATTCCAGGGGCGCAACAACGTATGACGCAACGGATATTATGGCAATATATTACAGAAAGTTAACAGATAATCCTGACAAGATTATATATCTTACTGATTCCAGACAATCTTTACATTTCGAACAATTATTCCGTATTGCCGAAATGGCCGGTCTTTTTGATGCAAAAAACCTTGAACACATCGGTTATGGGACCATAAATGGGCAAGACGGCAAACCATTCAAAACCCGCAGTGGTAATGCCGCAGAATTAGATGACATTATTCAAATAGCAACCGACGCTGTCCGTGCACGCGTAAAAGAAAATAACAAAGAATTAGACGACAAAACAATCGACACAATTGCAATGGCCGCATTAAAATTTAACGATTTAATGCATGACTTGCGTTCTGATTATATCTTTGACCCAGACGCCGTCACCAGTTTCGAAGGCAGGACAGGGCCATACGTGTTATACACCGCCGTACGTTTGAACTCTGTTTTAAAACGCGCAAACACAGTGGCCAAACTATCAAACAATACAATAAATACAGACGAACGTAATTTATTGTTGGCGATTATGGATTTCGACAGAACAATTCAAACTGCATATGAAAACCGCGCCACAGATATGATCGCAAATTATGCTTACAACCTGTGCCAATTAGTAAACGCTTTTTACCACACCAGTCCTATTTTACGTGATGACATAGACAAACAAACACAAGAAACACGTTTATACATCACTAAACTGGCGCGCGATACACTGGTAACAGCCACAGATTTAATGGGATTAAATATTCCTGAAAAGATGTAAAAAAAACACCCGTTTGGGTGTTTTTTTAATGCGCGCGCTTGCTGCGGACCCAACTAAACAAAGCAAAACCCAACAACAAAAACAAAATCACCAAGAACACACCAATTGCAGCAAATTCACTTTCTGCAAAAGGTAATTCCATATTCATACCATAATAGCCGACAATCACTGTTGGAATTACCAACATAATATTCCACATGGTTAATCTATTAATATATCTGTTAGATTCCATATTAATAATACTTTCGAACGTTTCTTTAATTGATTTCAGCATTTTACTATAACTGGTCACAACCTCGGTCGCCTGACCAAATTCAATTCTCACATCTTCGGCCAACTCTTGCGCATCATCATTTTTGATAAATCCGCGCATTTTTTCCAGTTTATCCAGCATCGACACATTACCCTTGATGCCTGCCATATACAAAGTATAACTGTTTTCAACCTCTAACAAAGCCATCAAATCGTATTTAGAAATATGTTGCTGCAGGCCTTTTTTAGATTCCAAAACACGTTTATTTAACTCTTTTAACAAACGCAAATAAGATTCAGCGATATAGAACAAAATATTCAATATGAATTCTTCACGTGATTTCTTTTCTTCCTTTTTTATTTTATCCAACAAATCACACCTTTTTCGACAAACAGTAATAACGCGATTTGGCGAATAAATAATAGATAAAGGTTCCGTGTGCCACAACGTATCATTTTCACGATTAATAATAGGGAATCGCACGATTATAATCTTGTAATCGTCTTCTATTTCCAATCTGGGCTGTTCATCAGGGTCTAAAATATCGATAATATTATCCTCGTCAATCTTGTATTCAGATTGCAATCTTTCAAAATCATCATGATCAGGATTACCAACATTAACCCAAGAAAATGTCTTTAATTTTTCGGTTACAAACATTTCCAGCACCCCCTTGGTTATATAAAACGTCGTAATATTTTACACTAAATTTACACAAAAATCAAATATTTCCCACGAAAAGATACCTATATTTTCAAAACATACAAAATAATACAATTCAATACATAACAATCCCAAAGGAGACAAAATTATGCCAAACACAACACCATCCGCTTTTTCTGTATCACATTATGTATTGTTATTTATCGTTTCAACATTATGTACTGTATCTGTGGTTTGGGTATTGATTGCTGCAAACAACAGGGAAAGTGCGATTCACGACAATATGATAAAGCAAAATCAACAATCAGAAAAATCTTGCCAACGTGCTACTGCTGATGCAATTACACTATTATGGGCTAATAAACCCCAAGACATTCCACCACAATATATACTAATGGAAAAAAATTATGCAAATCGCATAGTCAAAGTTCGTACCACAGGAACCTGTAACGGCACTAAATTTATTTGCAAAATGGGAGAAATACGATCCAGTTGCGATCCGTGCGCCCCAGAAACAGCCCGCAAACGCGCCATATTTCAGCACATTTCGGACACGATTGATAAACTGTGTAAAAACAATTAAAAAACACTTGCGTTAATTTTTTCATTTTTGCTAGCATAATTCATAAGGAAGGATTCTTTTTTGCAAATAGGAGAAAATTATGTCAAAACGATTCGGTCTTTGTTCTGTTTTTGTATGTGCAATGTTTTGCTCGGCCTCTGTGGCGGCATTACAACCCAGTGTTCGTGCTGGTTCACTCAGTTTTAACAGCGGTGCAAAACCCGCAACTGGTGGTACGGTAACAACCAACCCAATCAACACTAATCGTGCATCCAGTTTGAAATCTTATAAAAACGTGGTACCGGTTAGCACCCCCAGCAGTAGCAGCAGCAGTTCCTCATCAAATTCTGCGCTGGAAGCCTTGCGTGAAGAAATCGCAAGATTAAAAAGCGAACAAATAACCAGTACAGATATAGAAAACTCTATACAAAACGCTATTAAAAACTCTGATTTGCCGACCGAAAACCGTGATTTAAAAGACGCACTCGCAGAAATTAAAACTTCGAATCAAACATCGAATACAACATTACAAACAACAGTTCAGCAATTAAGCAATCAATTAACCGAATCTATGGCTGATATAGACGACAGCGTGGATAACAGATTAAAAGTTCATGGCATTTTGGAAAACAACGGTGTTCCTTTTGCCCGCACAGCAGATATCGAGGCAACATATGCTAAAAAGAACCAAGTTTTAGATAATACCGCCCTGGCAGATTATGCAACAACCGCAGCTGTACAAAGCGCTATTAACACCGCCAAAACGGAAGTTACCGAATCGACAGAAACAAAAATTAATGCATTAGACAGCAAATTTGCCACAGGCGAAAGCGTCCAAGCATTACAAAATCAATTATCCGGTGACAAAGATCAATCAGGCAGTTTGTTATACAGAATCAAAACTGAATTAAAAGATGACTTAAAAGGCGACAAGGGTGACAAAGGCGACAGTGCTGATGCAACCGCAGTTGCAAATGTTTTGAAAGCCGACACAGATTTCCAAACTGCTGTTGCTTCGAACGCCAGTGTTGACGTCGACGAAAGCGCTATCCAAGCCAATGTGATTAGCGCATTAAAATTGGATACAGAATTCAAAGAAAGTTTAAAAGGCACCCCTGGTGAAAAGGGTGACAAGGGTGACAAAGGTGACAGTGCTGACGCAACCGCAGTTGCAAACCTGTTAAAAGCCGACAGTGAATTCACCGGCACACTCAAAGGTGACAAGGGTGACAAAGGTGACAAAGGCGACAGTGCTGATGCAACCGAAGTCGCGAACGTTTTAAAAGCCGATACTGAATTCACTGGCACACTCAAAGGCGACAAGGGTGACAAGGGTGACAAAGGTGATAGTGGTACATCTGTAAGGGCCGAAGATGTTAAAACAGATATCGTATATGCTTTGACACACGATGATTTATTCAAACAAGATGTCAAAGGTGACAAGGGTGATGCTGGTTCTGGATTTATATTCAAAGGCAACGTAAACAATACCAACAATTTACTTTCATCTAAACCAATGGTCCAGGCACATGCTTACTATAACACAGATGATCAATTGCTATACATCTGCAGTTGCGATAACAATGGCGAAAATTGCGAATGGTTTGGTGAACCATTCCGTGGCGAAAAGGGTGACCGTGGTAATGATGCAACACCAGTGGAACAGACATATTGTGTAGAAAATATCGAAATAGTAAAGGCATTATACGACGATATCAACAATGTTTCAGATTGTGCAACCAAATTTAACAACGCACGTTACAGTGCTATAATGGGCGGTGCACGTTCATATTGCTTGTCATTAATCCAAACAATCGATGTCAGTTTTGATTTAGACAATGGTATTGGTAAAAAATTGTCAAATACATTCACAGTCGCAAAAATGGACGATTTGAGAAGAACTAACGATTTGGCAACGAGACTGACAATGACCGGGTTTAGAGCGAGTGATTCCAGACTCAACACAACATTCTTGGAAGCTTGCGAAACCAGATATAACGAAATTATGTCTGGCGCTGATGGTGCTGCTGGCGAAAGTGCATGGCATGTGTATTGTTCAGCCAACAATGAGTACAATTTAACAAATATTATTCAACCATTGTACGGCAATAATAAAACCTGCAACAATTTCAGTGCTGATGAATATAACGCAATAATGGGCGGTTCCACAGCATATTGTGTTTATATATTACAAAACAAGAACACAGTTGATGCCGAGGTCACAAATGCCAAGTTTAGAAGGGCATTTGACAGCAGTGACTTTAACATCACAAATGTGACCAAGGACACAACGTTCACAATCACAACATCGGCCGGCACACAAAGTTTGAATTTCTTGAACGCATGTCGTGCCAAATATGACGAAATCATAGCCGGTGCAGACGGCGCACGTGGTGCCGATGGTGACGATGCGGCGGCCGTTTGGTGTAAAGCACACACGGTCAATATATCGGCCAATTTGAACGGAACCGCACGTCTGGAACCATCAAAAATGTTGCGTTTGTACGAAGCTAACAAAAACTCGACTTTTGTAAGCAAAATCACAATCTCTAATAACCAAGGTTATTTCACAGATTATGATGCATGCCTGGCGGCCGTACGCGCAAACCCAGATATAATGGGATCGAATTCTGAAGCCGATAGATCATATAACAAAACATACACTGTAACCAGTTTAGATGACAATACATTGAGTGCATTTGCTGCTTACAGGGATACAGGATTCAGGAACACATTAAAACCAACAGACAGTGAATTGAATGCACTGATTACAAGTAATGCAACAGTAGCATCATTGGATAGCGCCATTACAAGTTTATCATCACGCGTGGATGGCATAACAGATGTCAATACGACTGGTTCATTGGCTGCCCAAGTAAATACATTAAATACGAATACGGCTAATTTTGAATCACGTCTAGATGCGTTAGATGATTCTACAAACACGAATTCATTAGTGTCACGTATGAACACATTGAATACGACCAACACTTCATTGGCATCACGTCTGGATGCGTTGGATAACACAGAAACAGGTAGTATTAAAGTATTAACCAATCGTTTAAGTGCATTGGATGATTCTGAAAACACGAATTCATTAGTGTCACGTATGAACGCATTAAATACAACCAATACTTCATTGGCATCACGTCTGGATGCGTTGGATGATACAAATAACTCCAATTCATTGGCATCCAAGGTTGCTACATTATCCGCTGATGCAAATACATCAGGTAGTGTTGCGAACTTGGCATCTCGTTTAAGTGCGTTGGATGATACAAACAACTCCAATTCATTGGCATCCAAGGTTGCTACATTATCCGCTGATGCAAATACATCAGGTAGTGTTGCGAACTTGGCGTCTCGTTTAAGTGCGTTGGATGATACAAATAACTCCAATTCATTGGCCTCCAAAGTTGCCACATTATCCGCTGATGCAAATACATCAGGTAGTGTTGCGCACTTAGCAGCCCAAACAAGTACTGCAAATAATATTGTGGCTGACTTTATGGGTTTAATCTCGCAAGGTAAGGTTATCGTTGACAACGAAGGTAAGGTGAAATTAACCACAGACACCACCAACTTCCAAAACGAATTAACCTCTGCGTACGGCAACAATGTTACTTCGGGCATCACATCAAATACAAATATTATAACCGTTGTGGCCGAAGGACAAACAAGTACCGCGGAACCAGAAACCCCAGCTGAACAACGTGCGTGTCTCGAAACACGCGGATGGTTCTGGAATACCAACAGTACACGCTGCGAACAATGCGAGACATACGAAGGCGTCAGGTTCAACGAAGGATCCGTAGAAGATGCCTCACAACCACGTTGTCTATGTACAGAATCAAATCAAACATTTGTTAACGGTGTATGTACTGAATGTCCTGCTGACAAATACCTAAGCGTGGATGGTACCTGTAAAGAATGTCCATCAACAGGCAGCAATAATACCTGCACTTGTCCAGAAGGTCAATACTTTAATGACTATGAAGGCCAATGCGAAGCAGGTTGTCCAGAAGGCGCCTCTGTCAGAAACAACACCTGTGTTTGCGGTTCAGGAACATATCTGGATAAAACAATCTGGAAATGCGTGTAATAATAATACAATCCCCGGCAAAGCCGGGGATTTTTTTATTGCTTTTTAATATATCATAAACTAACATACATTGCATCGTCGGGGTGTAGCTCAGCCTGGTAGAGTACTTGCATGGGGTGCAAGGGGTCGCAGGTTCGATTCCTGTCACCCCGACCATCATTTTTTTAAGTATAAACAAACACTAACGGTTAAATATTAATACCGCAACAACCTAATAAATCGATTTAACTATCATTAATTCAATATTATTAAAACAAATCAACATCCGGTTATTTTTAATAATTTTTTGCCATATATTTACGGAATTGCAACATCAACAATATCATTTATCATATTGTTATCACAATAAAAAAGCGGGTAATATTTACCCACTTTTTATAAATCATTCTGGGTTTATCTCACTATCCAAATTTCCGCAGTGCTATCAACGGTGTTACTGCTACCATTATGTACCGGCGCATACAGCATATTCGTTTTGTTTACCATCAATGTATTGCCATCCGCAGTTACACTCGTTACATACGAGCCTTCGCCTGATGTCACCTCTACA
>Ga0265299_10001134_pt1 | contig 31845 bp, 45 predicted proteins | sample AusTroGonzalo_MG_4_FD_193485 | JGI IMG/M metagenome (GOLD analysis project Ga0265299, IMG submission 193485) | Bovine rumen microbial communities from tropical cattle in Woodstock, Queensland, Australia - Gonzalo_02 | ecosystem: Host-associated > Mammals > Digestive system > Stomach > Rumen ... | reverse complement strand
TATGAGGGGGATATAGTAAGATACGCAGACGATTATGAGGAAAATGCTGAAGTAGTGTTTGATGATGGCGGTTTTCAAGTAGAGTGGCCGATAAATATAGAGAGGCTAGAAGGCGACATAACTTGTATGATGGAAGCTATTGGCAATATCCACGAAAACCCAGAACTGATGGAGGGCGCAGAATGATAGTAATAGCTGGCATAGTTGCAATAATCTGTGTTCATAACGGCAATATTGGTGGTGCGATTGTAGCGTTGGGTGTTGGATGTATTCTACACATTCTAGACGGAGGCAGTGATGATAATTGACCACAACCACCCAGAATACGCAGCCATCCGTGAGAAGTGCGGCAACGGTAAGTTTAACGGTTGCTGGTACTACTCCAACGAGATAGTTAAGAACATCATACCGAATGTGAAGACTTGGCGTGGCTGGAACACGGTTGGGCGTGAGCTTACTGGAATGCAAGACCACATGATCGTATTTTTGCACGATAACTCTACGCCCTGGCACTACGACTGGCTCAAGAAGTATAAAGACTTGGTGCTAGTCTGTTCTAGCGACTATACGCGTAAATCCGTGATTTATTCCGGCCATACCGTGCTTTTGCCAATGTCTATTGATACCGAGTATGTGAAGAAGTTTAGAGTAAAGGAGAAGACTAAAGACACCTGCTTTGCTGGTAATCCATGGGTCAAGGACAATATGACCGACCCAAGCGTCCTGGATGCCGGCAAAGTTGATTTCTTTAGTGCTATGCCACGGGAGGAGCTGCTTAAAGAAATCGCGCAGTATAGGCGCTGCATCGCCATCGACAGATGCGCCCAAGAAGCACAAGTATTGGGTTGCGAACTGTTGCCTATTGAGACCCGGTATGGTTGCGACTCTACCGAAGTGCTCGACAATAGGGATGCCGCCAAGATACTGCAAGAAGAACTTAATAAACTAGATGGAGGTAACCAAAGGAGGTAAAGATGGGCGAGTATCGGGTCATGAACCTAAATGGTGCATACCAAATACAACAAAAGACAAGAAAAGGGTGGGAAGATGTGGGGGAGTTTGACAACATAAATAGCGCTAAGATGATGGTGCGAGAATTAAGAGGAGAAACACATGAAGAAGACAAGTAACGAATTATGGCCACAGAATGGCGACATCTATTTTTGGGTGCGTAGTGATATTGGCGATATATGTATGAGCGAATGGGCAGACGGCGTGAAAAAGCACGAGTTTAAGAAGTCTATTGGCAATATCTTTAAGACGCGCGCAGAAGCTAAGGTGGCTATTGTGAGACAACAAGCTAGAGTAGCCGATAAGGAAGTGGCAAATGTGTAGCGTGATGATTATTTGTATAGTTAGTTTGGTGATTGGTGTTTGTCTAGGTTGGGGGTTGTCTATTCTCCAGCTGTGGGTGGACGGAAAGTTGGGGAAAGATGGCAAATGACGAAATAGAAAGCGATGGACGATTAGACAATCTCAAGTGGGAGCTATTCGCACAAGAGTATGTGAAGCCTGGCGATTGGTTCTTGAACGCTAGTCACGCATACTCGGTTGTATATGGTTTAGACTACGAAAAAGATAATGACCAGTGCCGAGCAAATGCTGCTAGACTGATAGCAAATGATAGCGTAATGAACAGAATTATGTGCTTCCTCAGTGAAGGTGGTTTGAATGATGCTACTGTAGCGAATCGGTTGAAGGAAATACTCCTAGACAGTGATAAGAGTGCTTCGCTTAAGGCGGCCGATTTGTACTACAAGTATATCAAACGCTTTGGAGAGAAGATCGAACTGTCTGGGGAAGTTAGTGGTATCACGATAAATGTAAAGAAGTTTGGGAAGGAGGGAGATGCGTAATTATTATCCAGAACTAGAGTATTATAAGCTGGCTCAAGATGCGTACAAAGTTAAGACGGATAAGCGTATTACGGAACTTGAAAAGAAGCTGGACGCTATTCTCGAATATCTAGGCGCTGAATGTAAATATAAGCCGGCTGGCTATAGCGTAGAAGACGCCGAATAGGAGGGAGAATGATGGTTAATAAAGCGTTAGACTTAGCTATTGAAAATGGAAAAGAATACCTGACGGATTTAGAGGGCTATATAATGGTGGATATTTTAGGGTTTTGTGGCTGCGGTTCTCCAGAAATAATTTTAAGAGGGTTAGAGAAATATCTTAGTGTCGTTGAAGAGCAGGGCTATTTAGAAAATGAAAACTACTTATTATATGCGTATGTGACTGATAAGGCAAGGCTAACCGACCATGGTACGAGCGTTTATGGTGCATGGCTTACTGAAAAGGGCAAAAAAATACTACAAGCTTTGCGCGAGAATAAACTGCCAAGTGATAATAAAGAAAATACCGAACAAAAGTAGACAAAAACGCGCATTTTGGGCGCATTTGTTCGGTTTTAGGAAGGAGGTAAAATGTTAAAAGTATTGGAGCTCTTTGCCGGTATAGGCGCTTGTAGTAAAGCACTAGAAAATCTTGGTATAGAGCATGAGATAGTCGATGCAGTTGAGATAGATAAGTATGCTATCAAGGCATTTAATGCGATCCACGGAACGAATTTCGAGCCACAAGACATCACAAAATGGGACAAGGATATTAAGTGCGACTTGATTATGCACGGTAGCCCTTGCCAAGACTTTTCTATTGCAGGTCTACAAGCTGGTGGTGATGAAGGAAGTGGCACAAGGTCGAGTCTTATGTATGAAACTTTGCGTATTGTGGAAAAGCTACGCCCGAAGTATGTGATTTGGGAGAATGTGAAGAACCTACTATCACAGAAGCACAGACACAACTTTGATGCGTATCAAGAAGCCATGGAGAAGCTCGGCTATGTGAATTATTATAAGGTGCTGAACGCCAAAGACTATGGCGTGCCACAGAACAGAGAGAGAGTCTTTACTGTGAGTATACTGAAACCAGCTACGATACCTTGGGCAATTGTGGAGTTCAAAGGCTTCGCTCTTTACAAGTTCCCTGCGCCAGTGCCGCTAAAAAAACGGCTCAAGGATGTGCTTGAAGATGAGGTAGATGAGAAATACTACCTAAAAAAGACTAATAATATAGTTTTTAGTGAAAAGCGTGTGCATTGGGACAATTCTGGGAAGGGTTACGGGTCTCAACAAGACAGAGCGGTCTATGCAGATGGTTTAGCGCCGACTTTGTCAAGATGCAATGAGCATGGAGACAAGGCGCAAGTTTGTATCTTTGCTAGCCGTGGTCGTGGCGAGAACAATGAACAACAATTAGAACCTAGAAAAGATGGGCTAACAAACACACTAGCTAGCGTACAGAAAGATAATTATGTGGCGGTTAAAACTGCAAACAAGCAAGGATACGATATGGCTGCTGATGGCGATGGTGTAGATTTGGCATATCCTGAGAGTGGCACAAGGCGTGGTAGAGTTGGGCATGGGGTAGCTAAAACTTTGCCTACCTCCGACCCCCAAGGGGTTTTGGACGGTTTTAGAATTCGCAAGCTTACACCGAGAGAGTGTTATCGTCTTATGGGCTTTGATGATGCGAGCTTTGATCGTGCGAGTGCCGTGATGTCGAACACGCAGCTATACAAGACTGTTGGCAATTCGATTGTCGTGCCAGTGCTAGAAGCTATATTGGAGAAGCTATTATGCAAGGAGAAATAGACATACCAGATGCGTTTACGGAGCTAGTCGCACCGACCAAGAACTGGCGTCACATTGTGTTCCACGGCGGCCGTTCAAGTGGCAAGTCTACAACGGTAGCCACAGTATTAGCCGCGCTAGCGTCACAGAAGCCACTACGCATACTATGTTGCCGTGAGGTGCAGAACTCAATCGCCGATTCGGTGCACAAGCTGTTGGCCGACATGATTCAGAAGTATAACTTGCCAGGTTGGGAGATTGGGCGAGAATACATCCGCAATCGTATTGGCTCGGAGTTTATCTTTAAGGGCGTGCGTAATAACGCCCAAAGCATCAAGTCTTTGGAAGGTATAGACATCTGTTGGGTTGAGGAAGCGCAGTCGGTATCTATGGAGTCAATCGATGTGCTTATCCCTACCATCCGTAAAGCTGGGTCGTATTTTATTTGGACATTTAACCGCTTAACCGAGAATGACCCTGTATGGGAGCGCATCGCTGGACAACCAGATGAGCGGACTTATGTACGCCAAGTGAATAGCACCGAGATTGAGTCGCTATTATCACCAGAAGTCATCCACGAGCGCGAAAAGATGCGCAAGGAAAACCCAGAGCTATTTGGTCATGTTTGGCTCGGGCAACCCCTTACGGTGACCACCGGTTCAATTTATGGCCGTCAACTTGCCCAGGCGCGCGAAGAAGGCCGAATTGGTAGCGTGCCATATGACGGCTCGGCTCCGGTTTACGCTGCGCTAGACTTAGGCGTTGGCGATTCTACGGCAATTTGCTTCTTTCAGACGGTTGGTCAAGAGATTCACTTTATTGACTACTATGAATCTAGTGGCGAGGACTTGGCGCATTATATCAATGTGCTAGCCAATAAACCTTGGGAATACCGGCAGATATTCTTGCCACATGATGCCAGGGCGCGAGAGCTACAGACCGGCAAGACACGCGAGGAGTTCTTCCAAGACCACGGATACTCTAATGTCACTATCTTACGCCCATCAAGCCATACATTCGGGCAAGACGATATTAACATGGTAGCAAGGCCGAAGTTTAGCCGGTGCTATTTTGACGAGAAGAAGTGCGCACGGCTTTTAGAGTGTTTGGCCGCATATCACTACGAATATGACGAAAAGAACAAGCTACTAAAAGACCGCCCGAAGCATGATTGGTCGAGCCACGCTGCGGACGCGTTTATTTATGCGCTAATAGCCGAAACGGAGCAGGTGGAAGCGACCACGAACTTTAAGTTCCGGACCTTTACGCCTAAAGCGTTCTCTGGCGAACAATCAACAGGATTTTAAGGAGGTAAAATGTTAGCAAGAAATAGGTATGAAACAAAAACTTACAAGGTAGACTTATTCTGCAAGAATTGTCGGCACAAGTTCAGCGCCGAGATTCAGCGTGGAGTGCCAGTTTGGGACTATTGCCACGAGCTAGAGTGCCCAAAATGTGGGTGCCAGACGGTGGGTAAAGATATGAGTGAATCATTTAAGGAGGTATGGAATGAGACCAAAGATTAGTTTAATAATACCGGTGTACAACGCAGAGGATACTTTGCAGCGTGCGCTTGATAGCGTGCCGGTTAGGAACGACATACAGATTATCATAGTGGACGATGGCTCGACAGACCGAAGCTGGGAGATTGCGCTTGATTGGTGGCGTGATCATGCAGTGGACGGTAATGGTTCGACAATCCACCGTTGGGAGAACAATAAGGGTGTAGCGTCTGCGCTCAACCTTGGCTTTGAGTTGGCGCGTGGCGAGTATATTGTCTGGCTATCGAGTGACGATTGGTTTAAGGAAGACTTTACGCACATCTGGCCGTATTTGGACGGCGAGAACGACCTGGTGTTCTTTGATTTAGAAGTCAATGATGGTTCTATTTGGCGCGTCACGCCGGAGAGCAAGAAGCTTTATGTTGGCGGTGTAAAGTTTATCCGCCGTGAGTTTATGGGCGACAACCGCATCCCTACTCTAAAATGGCACGAAGATGTACCATTTGCCAACAAGCTCTACTCTATGAACCCGAAGGAAGTATTTACTGGCATTGTGCTAAAGAGATACGATTTTCCCCGCGTTGGGAGTCTAACATGGCAAGCAACACATAAGGAGCAAAAATGAGCTTTTTCCGCATCATAATGCCCAACTATAATAATTCTAAGTGGCTCGAGAAGTCGGTTGGGAGCGTGCTAAAACAGACCTTTACAGACTATCACTTTATCTTTGTAGATGACAAGTCTACCGATGATTCCATGGAAAAGTTTGGCGAAATTGTTAGAGAGAGTAAGACTGATGCGCACATCTCTTGGACAATAGCGATAAATAAGGCCTGGAACGGTGGGGCACGCAACCTTGGTATAGAGTATGGAATCTGGCCAGAGAAGGAGTCCGAATACACGCTATTTTTGGACAGTGACGACTGGTTCTATGACGAGAATGTGCTGCAAAACTTGCACGACTTTATCGTGAACGAGGACTACCCAGACTGCGTGCGCTTGCCGTTTGGTATCGAGTATGATGGCGACAAGTTCGCTAAAGTAATGCTTGATGACGACAACGCCGAGAAGCTCGTAAAATCTTTGTTTGTGGCCTCGTGGTCTAAATGCGTCAAGTCGGAGCTGGTGCCATTATTCCCCGAAAATACGCTCATGGAGGATGTGGTGCAGCATATCAAGCAGTGCGACATGATCGCATACCCGGTGGCCGTATTTAACAAGCTCGTAGTAGTCTACAACAAGAACAATAGTAACTCATGTTCAAGCCCACAAAATCAGAAGGCGCAGAACGCAAAATGGCAAAGTAGTATGTATAGACACATGGCAGACTTGCTAGAATTGCAACTTTCGCACGATTATTGCGAAAAACAACGCCAAATTCGTGCAAAAAGGTGCCTAGAGAACATAAAAAACGACAAATTCATTCAATAATTGGTAATTTTTAGACGGGTGTGTTATAATATGAGTAATGGCGGTGCGTTAGGTCACGCAGTGGCGGAACGCAAATCACAATCTAGAAAAGATGCAAACCTGCAGAAATGGTTGCAGAAGTTTGAAGACTCTTGGCTTTATGCCCAACAAAACTACCACCAAAGGTGGGAACGAAACTGGAAATTATATCATAACATTCGCACAAAGCGCTCGCATGATGGCGTAGTGAAGACCTTTGTGCCAATGGTCAACTCTACTATCAACACGATGGTAGCAGCACTTTTTAATAACAACCCGTCTGTAAAGTATATTCCTAACCATCCGGATCAGGAAGCAGACACCGCCGTTCTTAATGAAATCTATGACGACTTCGCTCGTAAAGACAACTGGGTGCAGAAAAATAAAGTAAATGGTAAACAAGGCTTGATAACCGGTAATTTTGCGTGCTTCTACGAATGGAAGGACGACAAAGAAGGTGGCTATGTCCACAAGGAAGTCGTGCCGATTCGTGATATGATTATCGACCCACAGAGCCACTCTTACCGAGATTGGCGCTATGTTGGTCGTAGATATTTTGCATCTATCAAGAAACTCAAAGAAGAAAAGTGTTGGGACTTCGAGAAGCAGAAAGAAGTCAAGCGCTTCAAAAATCTTGACGATGTGCAACCTAGCGGTTCCCTTACCGACTACGAATCCGATAAGGTAAAGAAAGACCAGACCATCGGTGCTACTGCGCCTGGTGATGGTGATATTGTCGAGTGCGTAGAAATCTGGACACGCTCTAAGGTAGTTGTAATTGCCAACCGTAACACTATTATTGAGGAAAAGGAAAACCCATACTACAGGCTCGAAAAAGCGCATTTTGACCGCCAGAAGGCCGAGTTTGACCTTGATATGCTCGAATATGAGCAAGGGCTCGCAGACTGGAATGCGCAGCGCCAAATAACGCTCACTATGACCGGGCAAGATATTGGCGAGTTCCCTGTGGAAAAACCAGAGTTCAAGGCCGAGTTCAACGAAGAAATGGCCGGCTTTTTGCCGTTCGCGCATGGGCGTGACTACGAAGACATATCGCTCACCTATGGCGATTCAGATGTCGATATTATTGCCGACCAGCAAGAGCTTTTGAACGATATGACCGAGCTCAATATCGAAGCCGTGCTCTATACTCTATACCCAGAGAAGACACTTGATCCACGCTACTCTACCTACGCTAATGACCTCAACCCACGCCCAGGCAAAGTCTATCCACTTCCTAACGGTGCCATGGTTTGGAATAATCCGCCGGCAATCCCAACTAACGCATTTAACGAGCGCTTGAATATCAAGGCCGAGATGCGCGAATCTGTGGCCGTATCGGAAGTCAACAAGGGCGTGGCTATGACCGATAAGACCACTGCCACCGAGATTAAGGCGCAGATGGGCCAAGCTGACCAAAGAATCACCGAGAAGGCACAGACGCTGGCTAACGACTTCTTCTTCCAGGAGGCCAAAATTGTGCTCAAACTATTGCAACTCTACGCACCAGACAAGCTTTATGTCCGCACCATTCAAGACGCCAATGTGACCTTTGAAAAGGTCGATATGAGCCGATTTGTAGGTGATTATACACCAATGGTGACTTTAGACATCCAGAAGCGCTACGAGGAAGCCCAGCAACAGCAAGCCTATATTGACGCTTACCAGATGATTATACAAGACCCAACGAACAACCTGCAAGCGGCCAAGCAGATTCTTTACAAGAAGATGATGCCGAGCCTAACAGACGAAGAAATTGAACAAATTATCACCCCGGCACAGAGCCCAGAAGCGAGCACGCCAATGGCAGTGCCAGAGAACGAACAACAATTAACCGGTGTATCTACTATGACACCAGAAGAAGGAGTTTTTAATGGACAAACAGAATAAAATTGAGGACTGGACAGACGAAGAAGTGGCGGAGTTGAAGAAGTTTTGCGAGAGCAAGACTGGCAAGAAATATATTAAGAGATTAAAAGACTTGAAGGACGAAGTCGTCAAGGTGTGTATCTATAACCCAGACCCTAAAGTCGTGACGAGATTCGCCGGTATTGCTTGCGGATATGAATCAGTTATTGACGATATCGAGATGTTGAGTAAATCGAAGAAGAAGGAGGACAAGGGCACCAAAAAATAGCAAGTAGGCACGCATGGAATAGGTGGCCACCATTCCAGCATTTCTAGATCATATAAAATGATGGATATATTGATTAAAGCACCAAGGGGTGCCGCACTGCCAGGATGCGAGAAATGCTGGGCTGGTGGAGTGAAAACTCCACAAGCGTAACATTAACAACTAAGGAGAATTGTTTATGGAAGAAACTGTAAACGAGCCACTTGTATTTGAGGAGTCTGATTTTGCGACAGACCAAACCCCAGAAACGGGCAGCCCAGCAGTCGAGGAAGCCAAAGAACAACCAACTAGCCAAGAGGAAGCTACGGATTCAAAGGACGACTCGACAAAAGAAAACGCAAACGAGCCAGAAGCCGGCGATGATATAGACGAATTTCTGGCGAAAAAGGGTATCAAATTAGACGACCCGGACGCGCTCCGTAAAGTCGCTGATATGTACCGGAATGTTGAGAAGGATTATGGCAAAAAATCCCAAGAGAAGGCGCAGTTAGAGCGACAACTTGAGCAGATGAATGCTGAAGCCGCGATGCAGAAAGCAACTAGCACCGACCCTATGGAGCGCATCCAGAACTTGGAGCGCCAACTAGCCGCCGATAGGCAGTTACAGGCCACTAAGGAATGGAAAGCAGCCAAAAATCTATCACCTGAAGTCGAGGAAAAGATGGTCAACTTCTTGCAGACGCCAATCGTAACGAATGGTGTGCCACAGAAGGACAACCAAGGTAACCCTCTAACCAAGTATTTCTTGGTGCAGAACGGTATACTCTCACTCGATGATGTCTTTAACGCCGTTGGTGGCGATAGCTTAAAAGCTGATGCGATTAAACAGGAATTAAAGACGGCAGTTGCTAATGAAATCGCAGCCAAGCAAGCCGCAAAGAGCCCAAACGCACTTGCAACAGACTCCACGCAGTTTGCTAAACCGAAAGAGGCTGATGACGAATTTGTTGCCGGACTATTCGGCGACTAGATAACTCTTATAACAGCCACTTCGCTCACTATCAACTTTAACTTTTTAGGGTAACTAAAATGACTGTTAATTTAGCAACTAAGTATTCTGATCAGTTAGATCAGCAATTCACCCATGCGTCTTATACTGACAAATGGATCAACAAAAAATACAATTTTGACGGCGTAGATACGGTTAAGGTTTACACCGCTACAACTGTAGCTCCAACTGACTACAACCGTGCTGGCACTGGTGACCGCTTCGGTGGTAACGCTGAACTCCAAGACACCATCGCTACTTATCAAATCACCAACGACAAGGCGTTCAAAATCGCTATTGACCGTGGTAACTTTGAACAAGGTATGCGTGCCAAGAAGGCCGGCGAAGTCATGCGCTATGAGATGAACGAACAAATCATCCCAATGATTGATAAAGACCGCCTCGCAACTGTCGCTGCTGGCGCTACTGCTGTATCACAAGCTGTGACTATGACCACTGATGCTTACCAAGATATGCTCAAACTCAACGAATATCTCGATGAGACCAAGGCTCCTCTTGATGGCCGCGTGCTCTGGGTCACTCCTGCTGAGTACAACAAAATCAAAACCGCTATCACTACCGAAATCTTGGCTTCTGGCTACAATGATAAGCTAGTTGGCAAGGGCTTCGTTGGTGAACTCGATGGCGTGCCAGTAGTTAAGGTCCCAACCAGCTACTTCCCATCTGGTGTTGTCGCTCTTATGACCCACCGCGATGCTTTGCTTGGTGTCCGCCAAGTAACCGAAACTCGTATCATTACTGATTCTGAGTTCGTATCTGGTTCTATCCTACTCGGCCGCTTTATCTTTGGTTCCTTCATCTTGAAGGGTAAAGAAAAAGCTGTTGCTTCTATCGTAGATGGTAGCGCCATTTCTAGCTAGTCTTAAAAGCTAGTAACGCAAAAGGCTCCCGAAAGGGGGCTTTTTGTGGTATAATAAAGGTATCGCGTGGGGTATGGACTGAGTGCCGTCGGTAAAGGTTCATATCTCTGGCTCTGGGCACTACGCTGAAATCTCAATGACAAGCGACTATACCCACGAGGGGTTCGAATCCCCGGCGAAGAACAGTGGAGCTAGTATCATTGAGTACTGACAAGAAGGGATTATAACCCACTTGCTGTTCGAAATAGACTCTACTACCGATGTGTAGCCAGAGCGTCTAGGATTGCCGATGAAGCCCATCGCCCCAGATAATGGGAGAGGTAAAGGGTACGGCAATTCTTGTTTTGTGGTATAATAAAATTAAGCGCTAGGGGAGCGAGGTGTTGATAACAGAGCACCCCATAATCCGTACTCCCCGGCCACCGCCACCACTGGGCACTACTGCCGGGTTAAGTGCGGTGGTTTTTTGTGGTATAATGGGACTAACTCCCACCACCCGGTACTAATTATTAGTGGAATGGCCAAAAGCTGGGGAACTCCAGGGCGAAATGCCTTGCGCAGACGGGTTGTGCCGTTACAAAGAACCGGACTACCTGCGAGCCGGTTTTTTGTTTATTGGCGTCTAATTGTGGTATAATAGACTTAATGGCGGTGCGTTAGGTATTAGAATGCCAAAACGCAAAAAGAAATCTTGTGGGGGGAAATAATATGTTTGGGGGTTTACAGCCAATTCAACTTGACCCTATTTTTCGTGGTTGCGTCACACCAGTAATTTTTAGCAGGGTCGACCAAAATGGCAATTATATAGACTTGACTTCTAAGAAGTTATTTATGACGGCGAAGACGGTGCCGTGGAATACTGACGCAGATGATTCACAAGCCACCTTTAAGGTTCAAGGCACTATTCCTGATCCAGTAAATGAGCCTGGGCGCGTGGTGTTTACACTCTCTGAAGAGAATACCTACCAAGACCCAACCGTAACGCCTTACTACTTCGACATTATTGCGACTGATTCTGACGGCACTAGCAACGCCACTCCAATGGCCTACGGCACATTCTTGATTGTTGGTCATCCGAATAATGAACAATGCGGAGGGGGTGACTAATGAACGATTTACCAGTACCAATGAGCAGAGTTGAGCAGTATTTGGCCGTAGCCGCCGGTATGGTTGGGGCAACGCTCCCAGAAGCGCCAATGAGCCGGCTAGAGGACTTCCTGGCCGTTATTGCTGGTGATACTAGCGTAGTTCTACCAACTCCGATGTCTTTATGCGAATTATGGCTTGCGTATGTAGCCGGTGTTACACCGTCCGAGCCTTTGGAGCTTGAGGGCGCGTTCCATATTGGCGCGCAGAAGGTTGATGTGCGATTCTTCGCCGTAGCGGCTGGTATGGAGGGCGTAACGGCACCAGAACCACAGAACCGCACCGAAGAATACTGGGCGCGCATCGCCGAGATTAAACCGATTCACGGCGTGCTCAAGTATGTCACTGGCACGAGCATCACGCTTACCGATGTGGTGTCTGGCATCACGAGCCTTGAGAATGTGTATGGTGACACCTTCCAACAGACTTATAGTGGGATTCAGCTATGCCCAAATACAGAATTTACAACACTTGATGGATGGACTGCTACTACTTATTGGTCGGCAGGAGGAGATAATACATTAAATGTTAATATCCCCGCAAACACAAATACATTTGAAAAAATTAGGCAGCAATTGCCAACACTTGCTTCTCATAAGTATTATGTGTGTGCTAATATTGTTTCACAACCAAATGGTTCATCTGGTTCATCTTTGTATTTGACAAATAGTCCGTTTGCTAATTATCCAGCACCAGCAGTTTATTTTAGTAGTGATATTGGTCCAACAAAGAAAAGTGGAATTTTACAGCCAGATTCAGATAATGCATACTTTGGATTATTAGTTCAATCGTATAATAAAACTGTTCCAATTTCTGCAACAATAAAAGACTTAATGTGTGTTGATTTAACTGCTAAATACGGTGCTGGCAATGAACCAACCGTAGAGTGGTGTGATGCAAACTTATCTTACGAGCCTTATGTTGGTGGTACGGCATCCCCGAACCCAGACTATCCACAGGATATACAAGTAGTAACTGGCACACAGACGATTACAATTAGTGACGGTGGCGGCAATACGCAGACATTTCCGGTAGATCTGACGAGCAAGAATCTGTTTAACTATGCCGATACATCGGTGGTTGCTGCAGCGGTTACTGTTGGTGATGATGGATGGGTTACAGTTACTTATGACAATTCCGCAGGAGCATCTGCTGTTTATTGTCAATATTATACGCATACTTTGCCTTTAACAACCAGCACTAATTATAAGGTATTTGCTGAGATTCAGTCGGTCACAGGGGCTGGTTTATTAGTGCCTATTACTGGCCACGCTACAGGGCAATTTACTGCAGACTGGAACTTGAACTTTAATTCAATTGCAAGCGGTAATACTTATGCAGAAGTCAGACAAACAAAAAGCGACTTTAGTGGCACGGCTGCATCTTTGAGAACTTTGGTGGTGTTTTCGGCAGGTGCAAGTGGGTCTGTTACTTTTCGCTTATCGTTATTGGCTGATACAACAGTTACACCACAGACATTCCAATACCAGCAATACTACACCTACGAGCTTGTCAAAATCGGTGACTACCAAGATTATATCTACAAGAGTGGTGATGATTGGTATGTGCATAAAGAAAACGGCAAAGTTCAATTTAATGGGGATGAGTCAATGGTATATTGGAGAGCGATTGGCGATGATTACTACCAATATTATACAGCTGCATACTCGTCTTTATTTACAGGATTACCAAGAGCTACTGAATTAGCACTTTGTTCACATTTTCAATATGTTGGTGTTACAAACGGCTCCAATGAATATAATTCAATCTTTTTCAATGCCTCTGGCGGTTCTACTCTGTCTAATGGGAATGTAACATTTACAATCCAAAATATCACCTCGCAGAACGATATGAAAGCATGGTTAGCTTCTAATAAACCAATTCTATATTATCAGCTTGCTACTGCCACAGACACTCAAATCACAGATAGCACGCTCATAGCACAGCTAAATGCAGTCAACAGCGCAGTACTGCCGAAGCCAGTGGCATATATCACAGTCGGTTCTAATAACCCGAACTTGCCGGCGTCTATCAAAATCAGCTACTACGGGGAGGAAGAGTAATGGACATCGGCGGCTCAATCTTCATTGCAATAATCAGCTCAACCGCACTCTTCGGCTTCGTCCAGTATATGATTTCACGCCACGACAAGAAGAACGACAATCTGAAGCGTGTAGCAGACCAACTCACGCGAATCGAACAGAAATGTGACCGGAACGCCCTAGCGGTGGCCCGGTTGCAACTGTTCTTTTTAATCAAAACCCAACCATCAAACGAAGACGCTATCGAAGCCACTGCCCAGAGATACTTTATTGAGCTTGGTGGGAATGCCGAAGCGTGGGCACCATTTTACAAATGGGCCACTGCGCATAAGGTAGATACGGGGTGGTATAAGGCTTTACTCAAAAAAGAGAAAGGAGACAAGAAATGACAGTTATTAAACAGGTAGTAGGCGACAATGGCCAGACTATCAAGCAAGTCGTGACTAGCACCGAGAGAGGAGCGCAAGGCGAACAAGGCCCAACTGGAGCGGCAGCTACCGTTACGGCTGGCAACGCCTATTCAGTCCCGGCTACTTTAAACCCATCTGTAATTAACTCCGGCACGAGTTCCGATGCGGTATTTGACTTCTATATTCCGAAGGGTGAGAAGGGCGACACCGGCACTGCGCCGATTACCATGACGACCGTGGATCCAGGCGAAGGTGCACCACTTGCCGAGGGAACATTTTTAGCAGTTTATGAACCGTAAGGAGGTGTAGATGGCATTTTTCACTAATACATTAGTAGGCATCTTCAACGGCACACAGATGAGAGGCACCCTAGACGGCGCAGTAACTCGAAGTGGGAATAATAGTGTATCATTAAACAACTTGACGCTATCATTGTCTACTTTGACTAATGTTTCCGGCACCAAAACATTTACTTTTACATTAAACGGAGTGGCAAATACTATACCCATGAATATAACCACCCCAAAAAAGGATTTAGGCACATATAGTTTATCGAATGTGGGCTTTACTGTTCAAAGCGGGGAGTGGCAAAAGCAGATTTATTGGTCTACTTCTGATGGCCAAGGTGGTGTCTTTGTTGTTACATTCCCTGTGGCGCCTACTAAACCAACCGTTGTCTCTGCCGGGACTGGGTTTAGAACTATATCTGTTACTTATGGCACTACTAGCTTCGGCGCACCCAACACGGGTGTTGTGAGGCTTTATGGTGGCACTGACCCCAACTCAGGGCCTTTATTAGACACCTATGCCACTACTGGCACCAAGACTTTTACTTTGGCCGATGTTCTCCCGAACACAACCTACTACTTTCGTGCCGTGGCAGCTAACACCCAGAAATCAACTTACTCAGACCGCCTAGATGTCACATCCCGAAAAGACCCGAAGTTTCTAGGCTCGGCTCGTGGCAAGGCCGTGCGAATCAAGAAAATGTATTGTTCAAAAGACGGCAAAACTGCGAACATGAAGTTTTACGGCTCTGTTAGCGGAGTTACGAAGCGCATATTTTAACAATAAAGGAAAGGAGTAAAGAATATGCAAGACGAAAACTTTAACGACCCAATCGGTCCAGGCGAAAGGGAGGAATAAGATGGCAGTATCACCTTTAGCAACGGCAGGCTATGCCGCCGACCCGAGCAACTATAGTGGGCCAGAAGCTCGCACCAATATCACGGCAATCACCATCCACCACATGGCCGGTGTGCTTAGTGCGCAGGCTTGTGGCGCGATATTCCAACGCCCAGGGCGTGGTGGCTCATCCCACTACGGCATCGGCGTAGACGGCGAAATTGCGTGGTATGTTGATGAAGACTGCGTGGCTTGGACTAACTCAAACTGGGCTTCCAACCAGTGCTCTGTCACTATTGAGAACTCAAACTGCGAAACTGGTGGCGAATGGCCAGTATCAGACGCCACTTTGAACTCTTGTATCAAACTCGTGGCAGATATTGCCAAGAGGAACGGTCTTGGCCACTTGGTACCAGGCGAGAACCTAACCTGGCACTCTATGTATGCCGCTACATCATGCCCTGGCGATTATTTGCGCGCTAGAATGCAATATATCGCCGATGAGGCCAATAAAATCAACGAAGGGCAACCAGTGCCACCAACACCGCCAACCCCTACTCCAGGCTTTGCTGTGGGCGATAAGGTGACTTTGAAGGACTGGGTAGACTACAATGGCACGCCACTCTATCAAACTCGGGACTACTACTTTATTAGCGAAATTAGCGGTGATCGCGCTGTGCTTCGTGCCGATAGCCTAGATGGTCCGGTTTATTGCGCAGCCAACACCAACAATCTAGTCAAGCTTGGCGATGCGCCAGCACCGGCACCAACGCCAGCACCAAGCGCTATTGCCGTTGGCGATAAGGTAGTGCCTATTGAATGGGTAGATTATAGCGGAACTCCACTGCTCCAAACTCGTGACTTCTACTATGTGAGCGAGATTAGTGGCGACAGGGCCGTTCTCCGTGCCGATTCGATGGACGGCGTGGTCTACGCAGCAGTAAATACTAACAATTTAAGAAAGGTTTAACATGGCTACTAAAAAGAATACTCCTAAAAACTTTCTCCCCAGTCGTGCCTACGAAATACTCCGTTGGGCTACCTGGATTGTCCTACCAGCTATTGCTACGCTCATCTCGGCTCTCAACGCTGCATGGGGTTGGAACTGGCCAATTGATGCGATTCTCTCGACTTTCGCCGCAGTAGAGACCTTTATTGGCGTTGTGCTAGGTATTGCGAAATATACAACTGATAATAGCGCAAAATAACCGCTCTGTGGGGTGCGCCGGAGGGCAAGCGCACCCGACCACGACCCACTGCCTGAAACCCTCCTAGCTCTTATCGTACCTTTACACACCACTCTATAAATTCTATCTTAAATAATTTCTCGTTCTGAAAAACAAAAAGCTTCCAAACTCGCAGTGACGCATAGCCTGTGAATAAGAGCACGGGCTATGCGGTCTAAAACCGTGCTGCCTGGGTTGGTACTTAACTCCGCCAGCCCAGACAAGACGGCTTTAGAGCCGTTGTACATTAAGGTACAATAGACAAGACTACAAAGGGGGTGTTTGTATGTCTAAGGCTAAAAAGCGGTATTCTAACGGCAAGAAGAAATCTAGTGCAAAGTCGCCATCGGCATATGATCGCCACCATCTGCTGTATCAGAAGCGACATTGGCGCGGCATTCTGGCCGAGCTGAGGAACTATGGTTATTGCGTGGTGCCTATTCCGAAAAACACTTTGCATCGCGAAATTCACGAGTTTGTAGGCGATATTCCTACACCAAGACCGGCAAGCGCTCGGGAAGTGCTATGGGAGCTCAAGGTGCTTAATCGATACGGTGGCATTAGCGACTGTGACAACATCGAGAAAAGGCTGCAAGTCCTCATATCACTTTTCGAGTGTTATGAACAACCAACCGCCGATGGGCTAAAACGACAACTGTCTATTGTACAACAATATAAGGGCTCTCACTGAAGGGCCCTTTTCTTTATTTTATGAAAGTATGATATAATATAGGTAATGGCGGTGCGTTTGGTATAAACGCAATGGTAGCTTCACTTGAAGAGTATGTAGCGCAAGCGACACAGGCTTATAAGCCATCGACTACTGCGATACAATCTCAACTAGATGCGCTAGATAGTAGGCTAGCGACTACTAATGAACAAATAAACAGAAATTATACACAACAGCAAGCAGACTTGAACAGAAGCCGAAATATGGCCGCTGAATCTGCATCGTTGCAAGCCGCCGGTTCGGGTGGTTCTTTTGGTGGCTCGGCAAACTTAGCGAACCGCCGCTACTACGATAAAACCTTTGTGCCGGCAGTAACGCAAATGAACACCAACAAGGCTAATGACCTCGCAACCGCAAGACAGAATATCGAAGATACACGCAACAACTTGAATACACAGAGAGCTAATATCGAAGCGCAGGCGAACCAACAAGCCTTGGCACAGTATTATGCTGATCTCGAGGCTGAAAGACAACGAGAGATTCAAAGGCAACAGATTGCTGCACAGCAAGCAGCGCAAGATGCGCAACTCCAATACATGAAAGAAATGGCGATGCGAGATGCAAATAATAACGCTAATTCAGGCTCGCAGGGTTATAAGAACTGGGACTTCGGTAATGGCTACGCAATCCAACAACAACCAAATGGGACCGCCCTGTACACTCATAACGGCAATGTCATCTCGGCTGGCCAATTCTTGGATGCAACTGGTGCTAAAGGCGCGAACTGGGACTTATGGAATGATGTCTGGAACAATGGCGTCAGCACGGTCGGTGTAGGCTCTGATACTGTAGAAGCGTTTAACAAGTTCTCGCCAAAAGGCTATGAGTATCTATTTTAGGAGGTAGAGATGGCACTATATACATTCAAAACAAAAGAAGAAGCAGTAGCACCGCTCAAGAACTACGCTGGCGACAGCAAGTGGGTTAATGACCAACTAAAATCTATGGGTTATAACAACTTCGGTGTGTCTATCACAGACAATACTGGCGCGGCTAAAAGCCGTTCACAGCTTGCAAAAGACAACTTTAACGCTCTGTCGAATAACGGTGGCGACTTCTTCGCCGGCTATAACTCTGCTGCGCAAAAAGCGCAAGATAACGGTGGCTACAAGAACCTATTTAATGAGAGCGCATTTGGCACTGCAAATAGCTCATTTACAAAGGCCCTAGACAAAATCGGCTATGACAATATAAATACTGCCGATGAGTGGCTCGCAAAATACAATAGCCTAAGCTCTGACGATAAATGGGATGTGTACCAAAACATCCAGAACGCCAAGAATAAACTTACACAAGCTTATACAAAAGCAGACAATGAGAAAAATGATAACTTAAAAGACGCCTACGGGAATGGCTTAAAATATGTAAGTCTATTTGAGGATTTGATTAGCGACATCGACAAAGGCGACAAGTCGTTCGGCAAGTCTTTAGGCGACTGGCTTACAAGTGGCGGTATTGCTGGTGATATGTCTAAACCTATGGTAAATGCCCTGGGTGATATTACCGGATCAGCTGAAACTTCTAAATATGTGACTACTCAATACGATACCCAGAACCAAGGCAACCACGGCGTAGTCAATGCCGTGAACGATATTGGTACCGCTATCGGGAATATCGGCGCAAATGTGGCCACTGGTGGCGCCTATGGTCTTGGCACCTCTGCTGCGAACCTTGCGCATGAAGGCATCAGTGCTTTGAACGATGCGGACAGAGCTTATTATGTAGACCAGAATGGTAATGTTGTAAGACAGAACCAAACCAACGAACAGAAGGCTGCTGATATTGGTGGCGCTGCGCTTAACCTCGGCTTGAATGTACTTGGTAAAGCTGGCGTAGGTCCAACACTCAAGTTTGGCAACAATGCTACCTTGCAAGAATTAGCCAAGAGCGGGAACATTAAAGAACTATTGAAGGGTGCCGGCAAGTATGCCGCTAAAGAAGTGCCTTGGGCTCTGGCTACTAGCGCAGCCGATACTGCTATTCAAGCCGCTGGTTATGGTGACGAAGCCTGGAGCAAGTATGGCGAAAACCTAGGCAAGAATATCTTAAGCGATGCCGCCATGGATGTCACTGGCGCTGTAAGACAAGGCGTGCGTGGTAATACAGTAGATAATGCTGTTAATAAAATGCCAGAAGCACAAGAGACAGAAGTATATAGGGCCGTTACAGGCGACAATGTCGACACCGGCGAAGCTCGTGACATTACTAGCGTATTTGAGCCAGATGCTAACTTAAATATCCAGAAGCGCAACAAATTGCAATCCATAGGCGACCAATTGCAGAATGCCGCTAAGACACAAAAATATAGTGCTTTGTATGATGCGCTTGACGCAAAAACCGCGTCTAGGGCAGTCCAAACTGGTGCTCCGGAGGCCTTAGCAAAGCTAGGCGTGACGCCAGAAAACTACAAAGAAGCAGCCAAGACTTCTAATTATGTGAATAAGGTGGTGTCTGATTTGGCAGAACAAAGTGGCGTGAAAGTCAATGTACCAGATTTGCCGCAGCGATTATCAGCTGACGATATGGACATCTTAATGTCTGATACTGCACGCAAGAAATACGATTCTTATGTCAAACAAATTGTCGCTGACGGTTCAAGCCCAGATGAGTATTCCGCTGGTTATTTGTTACAAAAATCAAGAGAATTGGGGAGTAAAGCCGCAAACCTGCGTGGCAATACAGATGATGTACGCGCGCTACGCCAGGCATTAACTGAAGCTAAATACAAGCTAAGAGATATTGCTACATCATCACTCGAAGGTGCAGAGATGACCGGAGACCTAACTAACGACAACATCGCAAACGGCCTCGCGAAGATTGGTGCAAACCAAAAGATTCAAGACTATTATACTGAAGCAGTGGACGGTAAAGCACCAACCATCTCCGATTATATTAGGAGGTCGTCACTATTTGAACAAGCGCGCGATATGGGTGAGCAAATGGAAGCCGAAAAGTTCACAAGGTCCGCATCTAAAGCCCCGACTAACCCGATGACTAAAATATGGAACGCATCCGGCCTAGATAAACCACTCGAAACTGTGCTTAAAAACACAGTCTCCCCACTTGCTAGTGGTGTTACAAAGTTTGCGGGCAAGCTAGCCAGCGGAGCCGGCGATCTTTACGCCAAAGTTGGGGATACAACTAAAAACTTCTCGCCTGAGAATCTTGCCGACACTGCGAAGGCTGCTGGTTCAGACTTCGTCAAGAACCTCACAAACTTTGAGGCTAGTGGCACCAACCCACAGATGTTCATGTATTCTGCGGTAAATAATAATGATGTCAAAGAGAACGCTATGGAAAAGGAGCGAGTGGCTAATTATCTAACCGCAGTGGCGAACGACACAAACGCCGCCGGCCCGATGAACTCCGAAACGGCTGTTTACAACACTATAACTGGCAATACTGGCGCGACAAACGGCATGGCGAATGGCTCTACGGCTGCACAAGACTCTATATTCCCACGCACTGGCGACTACTGGACAGACTTAATTGCTGGCGCTATGGAGCTTGCTATGGAAGCCGATGATGCGGCCGCATTTAATAACCTATACTCTATGTACCAAGACGCTTTGAAAAACAGTACTTCTACTAGCGCTAAAACTGTTGCCGATTTAAGTGCCACTCAACAAGCGCAATTAGCTAAGCTTGAATCTGCCGATGCGGCTATAAATGAGCTTGAAGACCTATTCAATAAGGCTGGTGGTGGCAAGGGCCCAATCGCTGGCAATCTTCAAAGTATTGCTGGCACCTGGGGCTGGGATTCAAACGCCAACACTTATAACCAGTTAGCAGAAGGCTTGGTCAACCAGATTGCACAAGCGGTTGGCAAGACCGACTCTTTGAACACCGAGGGCGAAGTTAAGAGAGCGCTCCAACTCATTCCACAACTAACAGATGACGCTACAACGGCTAAAAATAAGCTTGAAGAACTACGAAGGATGCTCGCGAATACAAAAGCTAGCTATAATACGGCGTATGGCTTAACAAGCTAGGCGGCTCGCTAAAAGACACGCTATTATTGACAAGTGGCGTGTTTTTTAGTATTTTTGAGTTATAATGAAAGGATTTTAGAATGTTAGAGTTTATCGGTTTCATCGCCTTATTAGCTATTATATTTGGTGTTAGCTTTGGCACCGCACTAACGGGGTTTTTTAAGTTTGTTGTTCTTGGGTTGTTAGTCTTGATGCTCATCGGGCTTATTGTGAAGCTTCTGGAAAGTTTGAAGGGGGCGATACTTGTACTTATCGGCGCAATAGCAGCTGTCGCGTTAGGGGTGAATCTTATAAATGACCCAGCTAACAGCACAAGAGTTAATGTTTGCCATAATTTGATTGGGAGCGCTAATATGGATTGTCTTATCACTGCGTATGAAGCGCATAATGAATCAGTAAATCAAGGGTGGGGTTATGCTATCTGTGGCAGTATTGCTGGCATATGCGCTTATATGGCGATTTGCAGTGACGATATGGCTAAACCTAAGCCAAAGAATACTAAAACACATTCGGTGGGCGGAAGCTCGAAACCTTTATCGAAAAAGTCATAGCCGGGTATGATTCGGTTGATGCCGAATAATTTTCGAGCACCACTTTGGCGCGCATATTGTTCGCGCTAGTGCGAGTGAGTTGTATAAATCCATATATATCAGTGTTAGGGTTAAGCGATCTATAAGAGCATAGATGGTATCTACCACCATCTTTGCTTATCATAATGCGGTCTGAAGCACCTTTTTGCGCGCGTATGGTAAAGTCTATATTTTGTTCTGTATAGTTCTGCCCAGTAAGACTCCCGGCTGCTATTGTAAGTGTGAATGTATTTGAGCTTACTTGTGCGATGCTCATATAATCGCTGTTTAGTATAAAATCGCTAGGTTTCATAATTGGCTCCTTTAGGCTTCATCGTAGTATATCCTATAGTGCATTTTATTCATTCCAGATGGGTATTGGAACGCTACTGTTGTATTTGTGACTGCTATATAGCCACCAGTAGTCGAAGTTTCTATTGGCGCCGTCCACCCAGCAGTGCTTTCCCCCCAAGCTAAAACTTGTGGCAAATACCCCAAATTGTGTGCGACAGTTGAAGTCGGGGTTGTAATGCCCTTTTTGAATAGCTTGCAATAATTGTAATCAGTATTTAGAATAAAGTTTTTGGCGTATTTGCTTGTGCCACCTACTTTGGCGTGCGAATCGGACGGCTCGAAACCGTATAACCGGTAGTATATTTTGCTAGGCGTACCAGCGTAGTTAATATATGATAATCGGACATTTGTAGCATTAGCGTAGGCGTGAAAATCTATTGAATTATCATGTGTTAGCTGTTGGAATGGCACAGATCGCGAGTCGCTAAAGTCCTGGTTAAAGGCACAGACGCCAAACAGTAACGGCGTAAATGGTAGGTTGTGTGGATAATCTATATCATATTGCCCAGCGTTCAAAGTGCCCTCTCTAAAGTAGATAATCTTGTCCATCTCGTAGTCTGTATTTAGAAGAAAGTCGCGTGGGTCTACTTTAGCCATATCATTCCCCTAACGCGTCAAAGACATTTTTAGCTGTAGTCACTGCAATAATCGGTTGGCCGTTCTTGTGGAAGCCGATAAGAATGCGTGGCACATTATTTGGATCACTTAGCGTATAGCCGTAGGTGCCGTTCTTTAGCTTGCCATATTGCAAGGCCGTGCCACCATTTTGGCTGACGGTTTTTGTTTGGTTCTCGGCGGCGATTTGCCGGAAGTTGGCATCTATTTGCTTCAAGGCGTCTTTTAGGCTCGCCGTGCTTGGTATTGGGTTGTAGTTTAGTGCCATATGGCCTCCTATCTTAATCTTTGAATCTCTACGGATAAGGTTTGGGCTTTGAATGATACTGGCTCGAATGCTGCGTGATGCTGGTATCTTATTTGGCATCGGTAGAACTGGCCGTTTACCTGCGGGACCATGGTCAGAATAGTCGGAGTGACCGGGTTGCCGTATGTTGGTGGATTGTCCCAGACATAGGTTTCTTGGATTGGTTTATTATTCTGCAAGTTGATTGAAAAGGCGTATTTGACATTGTCGGTAAAGTCCAGGGCGTAGCCGCATTTGACGCTATAATTGCCACTTACGGTAGCGAACTCTGGGCGCCACTTTGTAATACGGTGGAGCTGGCTTGGTGTGCCGAAGTGCAAGTAGGCGGTTTCAAGGTCGAAGTCGATTGGTGCGCCTAGGTCGGCATATGCGTTAGTTGTAGTCTCGAAGCTATATAGTTGCCCGAACTGGCTAGAACCGCAGATAAAGCGATTTGAAGCCGTCTGGCGGCCTATTGTAGCGCTTACTGGTAGCCCGGTGTCGAATGACTCCCAAAGCTTCAAGTTGATATTGTATACTAGGCACGAATCATTAAGCCCGTTGCCGGTGCTCGAATAGAACACATAGAGCCGGTTGCCGTAGAGCTCGAGCGTGATTGACTCTTTGCCCTGAATGGCGTCATAGGTGCCCTGGATGGTGTTTTGCGTTAAGCTGGCTTCAGTAGAGCCATCAAAGATATAGATGCCGTCATCGTTGGCGTAGTAGGCATAGTTTAAGTCGCAGATGGTCGATTCTTGGCTAAAGGTGCCATGCTGTGCGCTTGCGGCCTGTTGCGTCCAGACATCGGCAGTTTGTGAGTACATATAGTATTTGTTGCGCCTGGTTAGGAAGTAAACCACGCCGCCAAGATTGAACATAGCGGTTAATGGGTCGCCGGTCTTGATAGCCGGGAAGTTCTGTCTAAAATCACGGTCGAAGGCGTCATATGAGTCGATAGCTGTAGCAATATGCGAAATGGCCGTCACCGTGATAGACGAGCCCGAAATAGTAGTTACTTCGCCGTAGTTGTTGTTTTGGTCAAGGATTATGTCGCCCACGGTTATATTAGCCACTAGGTGCGTGCTTGATACCGGTGTGAGCGTAGAAGTATTGATTGTCGTAGTGACGGTTGAGCCTGGCACATATTCATTGAGCGTGGCAGAAGTGTCAAAGTCTGCTTCTGGTGCATATTCAAAGCCATATGGGTAAGTCCAGACGGCTTGTGTGGTTGTAGTAGCATCAAAGTACATCATGTTGTCTTGTGTGCCGGCTAGAATGTTCGATACACTGAGCGTCAAAGTTTCGCCAGACTTGAGGTCGGTGGTCGGAATTGCGGCATCGTTCCAGGTGCTCGGGTCGATAATGCGTGGGCCTTCCTTGCCATCGGCATAGCGGATTTTGTTCACATTTTGCGAGAAGCGCACCTTCTCTACGCCGCTCGGAAGCGTCCTGATCGCCGTGGTGGTGCCATCGGCGGCCATGCGATAAAGCACCGTGCTAGTGCTGGTCTTGAATGTAAATAGAACGGTTTTGGTGCCATCTATATTGGCTTCAAACAGATTGGTCACATAACCTGGCGTAGCGGTATTAACCTTATACATGAGATTGGTAGTGCCTGAGAGCACGGCTACTTTGAACACCTCCGTGCCGATGCCTTGGGTTGATAGTTTGAGCGTTAAGCTTGTGCCAGGAGTGAGTGGGGCGTCTTTGAATATAAACTCGGTGTCTGTTGGGGTGGTTGTGAGATTCTGCGCACAGGAAGTGGCTACAACATTACCATCGCCGTCAATTAGTTGTAGCTGGAGCACGCCGTAGTTGGTTGCATCGCTTGCTGATACGGTTAGGTTGATAGAATATAGCTGATCTGCACTTACAGAGATATTTTTTGCGACACTTGTAGCATCTACCATATCGTAGCTTAGGCTATAGTTGCTATAGTCTTGGTTCTTGCCGATTGGCTCGCAGAGCTTGGCCAGGCCTTGGCGCGTCTTGTATTCGCCGATTCGGTCAAAGCGAGCGTTCTGGGCTAAATAGATTTCGTCAAAGTCCATTGTATCGTTTGGCTTGTATGTATAGATACCTTTGGCGAAGTTGGTGGTTGTTGGGCTGGACTTTTTTGTAGTCACACTTGGTATTCTGCGAGCTTTTGAGAATCTAGTATCTGCCATCTGCGTAACCTCCGTAGAATGGTAGTTTAGCGCGATTCTGGGCGGTTAGGTTGCCTGGGCCGTAGCGGAGCTTCATATTGGTTAGGATTTGGTCTTGTTTATTTTCGTAGATCTGCGCAAAGTCGAAGTTGTCACGGAGTTGCTCAGCCCTTGCCAAAGCACCAAGCAGTAGGGCTTCCATATACTCATTTGGAATTGGTGGCTTGTCGGTTGGGTTGACCAGCGGCATCGGGTTGATTAGGTATAGGTGCGTGATTGTAAAGCCGCTATTGTCGTTGTCTTTGTAGATGCGCCAGAATAGCTTATTAGCGAATATCGTGTATACCATTGTGTGGGCGTGGGTATCCTGGAAGAACTCTTCTGGTGATATGTAGTTGAGTTCTTGGCGTGGTTGGTCTTTTTCACCGTCAAGCTTGGCATACATATAGAATGTGCCGGCATAGGATGGTGGAAGCACCGCCTCGCCTTTGTAGTCGACTCCATACTCTTCGATGCGTTGCATGAACGGGTATTTATCTTCGCCGAGTATTTCGTTTAGCGACTGGTTTAAGAAATGGGTAAGAGTGTCCCCATCGAAGTCCTCATCCTGCAGACGCTTCCGCAGTAGATTTTTTAGTGTTTCGAGCGTGTAATCCATTAAGATTCCAACGCACCGCCATTAGTTATATTATATCATAAAAAACTGTGGAAAAGTATTGCAATTTGGTAGTTGGTCTGTTATAATTAAAGTAGGTTTTTAGTTTACTTGGGGCCGCTCGAAAGGGCGGCCACTTGTATTGTCTGGATCATTTGATTATTGACTTTTTAGCCAGGGTGGTGTATAATGATAATTGTTCAGACGAAATATGAACTCGACTAGGTAAACCACAGTCTATATTGCGGTTTACTTTGGTCGAGTTTTTTAGTGGCTGGCGTAAAATGTTTGAAGCAGCATCCGCTCGGGGCTGTGGAAAACTCTATATTAAATGTAAAAAGCACTCGTGTAATACCGAGCGGGTTACTTGGTAGTGCTAGGAGGTAATATGTTAGTTAACGGGGAAAAGCTGCACAACAATGTAACAGTGTTACAGTGTAAATCTAAAGAAAGAAATAACAATGTAACAATGTTAAACAATGTTGTTAAACAAGACAAGTTCAACCGTAAGCAGAGGAAAACTGAGTATATCGCCGATAAGCTTGTGGAAAAGTTCAACGCACCAAGTTGGCGCAAGTTCTTCTTAAAAGCAGCCTGGCACCTATCGGAAGATGCGATCTGGAGGACTTATGAGATGGCGAACGCAGCAAAAGTAAAAAGACGATTGAATTATTTTATAGCGGCTTGCAATCTACAAATGCAAAAATAGGCTCTTCTCCGTTGCGAAAGGAGAAAGATGCTAATATCAGAAGCCTTTGACCAGTATGGCAAATACATCACAATTAAAGGCCAATCTAAAAGAACCATAGAACACAACGACTATGTGAAGCGCCGAATTATAGAAGTAGTTGGAGACATTAAGCTAAGCAAATTAACAGTTGACGATGTGTATAAATGGCAGCACGCCATGCTAATGGGTAAACTGCCAGACGGTAAGGCCGTGAAAAGGGCGCCGAACTCTTTACGCTGCGATATATTGAGGCTACGCACCATGCTCAAGTATATGGGTATTATTGGGGAAAAGTGTTTGAATTATGAGCTAGTGCCAGTGCCGAAGCGTGAAGATGTGCAACGGACTTTTCTTTATCCTGAAGAAGTGTCGGCCATGATAGAGTGCGCCTATAGTTTGCGGAATAAGTTTATCATATCGCTATTATACTCATCGGGGATTAGGCTATCGGAGTTTTTGTCACTAGATCGCAACCAGATTCAGAATCGCTGCTTTACTGTGGTTGGTAAGGGTAAAAAGCTCCGGCTCTGTTTTATTGATGAGCGTACCGAAAATCTTATGAACCAATATCTCGCCACTCGGACCGATGATTGCCAGGCGCTGGTTGTATCTAATTTGTATAGACAGCGTATGACAGCTTCTAATGTCCAGCTCTTGATCCGCAATTCCGCCAAGCGTGCTGGTATAGACAAGAATGTCACGCCCCATGTGTTCCGCCACTCATTCGCCACCAACTTTATTTCTAACGATGGTGGCATCAAACCACTTAGCGAACTGCTTGGCCACAAGAGCCTTGACACTACCTCTGTTTACACCCATATCGTGAATAATGAGTTATCCACAGCCTACGCCAAATTCCATACATTTTAGTGTTGACTTTTTAAGCATAACGGCGTATAATGAAGATAGCTAAACAAGTAAATTAAAAACCTAAGGGGGACGGAACCACGGGATACCGGCTGCTAATTAGTAGGGTATATCCATGGTAAGGATGAGGTCACCGGTTCAAACCCGGTTCGCGGCTCCATTTTTATCAAGATATATTCGACTTATTAACAGTCACCCGAATGGGTGACTTTTTTTATTGATTTGCCTGGCAAGCGATTAAATGCAGGCACGGAAAAGTCCCCAGGTTCTATCTGGGGAAATTGCTTTTTAGCAACAGCCGGGTTTCATATTTCGTCTGAAACCGTGAACACTAAAATCGCTGTTACAGTCCAGGTTACTACCAGATGCCCACCCAAGTAGTAGCCTGAACCGTGTGAGTGATCGCACGGGCACATTAAAAAACCAATGTTTTATGTATGACCGTCTGGCCAGTACTTAACTTATAAAAATAAGGCATAAACCTCGCTGGCCAGACCTAAGGTCATAGAAAGGAGAAAATCATGAAACAAAATCAAGCGGAACTCTTTATCGAGTATTACGAGCTCGGTAGAAGTATCGCTAAACAATTATACGCAGATTAACAATTTGATAACTAGGAGAAACGGTGGTGCCAAGAGCGCAGTTAGAGGCTTGGTAAAAGGGCAACTCGAACACAACCGATGCCACTATGATTTTCTCCACAATAAAATGTGTGGTCTTGGTGGTGTACCACCTATGCCACCAAGAACCAAGAATAAAGGAGTAAATATGAAAATTAAAGTAAATTATATCGAATCAGAAAACAATTGTGAATACGAAATGCGCAGAGCTTATAACGGCGTCATTATGAATTGTGGCGGAAGGGCCATGCCATTTTAAGGAGTAACTATGAGTATTAAAAGAATTATAAGTCTAATAATAGCGATACCAGCCGCGATCATAGTGGCTAGTGAGCTTAACGATACAAATATGTGGTGGGTGCAATTCGCAGCCATCGGAGTGATTGCGCTGGTTTTAGCGTGGAACGGAATGTTCAAGGGGGTGTTAAATGAGCGATAAGCAGATTGTTAAGAGCGAATCGAAGGCCTATGGGTACAACTACGCTTCGCTCGCTGATATTGTAAACCAGGGCTTCAAACTACCTATGATGGAGACCAAGGTTATTGAAGGCCAGACCTTTATGGGCTGGATTGACGACAAGGGCGAATGGCACCAGGGTGCACCACTCATCGTGCCGGAAATGAAGGGCATGAACGCTGCGCAGGCGATGGGTTCGGCTCTAACCTACGCCAGGCGCTACACCGCACAAATGGCGCTCGGGTTGGCTTGTGATGACGATGCCAAGCTTGAAAAGACCAAAGGTGCGCCAGAAGCAACCGGTAGAGTCTATGGATCGAACAACCGCGTGAGCTTTGTCGAAGTGCGTGAAAAATTGACCGAGATTGATACTCTTGACGAGTTGAATGCCTACTGGAAAGAGCTTGGCTTGTCCGATAAACAAGCGAATGTTCTGAAGTCTGATTTTGCTAAGCGCAAAGCGCAATTGGAGGCCGAATAGTATGGGCTACGAAAAGGTTGATTTCAAAAGTCTAAAAGCCTGGATGTCTGTGTTTAAGACCGTAGAGCAAGTGGAGCAGCACCGTGATAAATATCTCAAGGAGCACACTAACTTGACCCAAAAGCAGATTGACGCGATAAAGCGCATCTTCTCGGAGCGCACAGACCAAATCGAGGCCAAGAACGAAGGCAGAGAGTATTGGGACGATAAAATGGCAGCCAGACAAGAGGGTTGGATTATAGATTAAGGAATAAATAAGGAGGTAATATGACAGGAACTTTAGCAGGAGGCCGTAAAGCGGCGAAAACAACTAAAGAACGACATGGAGAGGACTTTTATGCTCGTATTGGGCAGAAAGGCGGTGCCAATAGCCACGAGGGTGGCTTTGCATCTAACCGAGAGTTGGCTAGAATCGCTGGGCGTAAAGGTGGCAGCAGGAGCCGTAGGGGCAAGACTTATGTGCCATTATTCGCCGAGAAGCGAAAGCAGATATTAGAGCTCTGGTATAAGAATACGCCCTATGCTGAAATTGCTAGACAGATTGGCTTGCCGTACTCAGCTACTCGAGCATGGGTGCGCAAGAATGTGGAGGGCAAAGATGCGTAAAGCAAGTGTGGTGCCACTAGAAGAAGACGAGCAGATCGCGTTCGTCCAGTGGTGCCAGCTCCGGGGCTTTAGAGTGCACCATAGCGGCAACGAAATCGGCGGCTCAACTGCGGCCATGAAAGCACGCGCCGTGAAGATGAAGAAGATGGGCACGAGTAAGGGATTCCCTGATCTACTGGTCTTTATTCCGGTTTGTGGAGTTACCGGGCGTGTAGATTCGTACCAAATGTGCGCTATCGAAATGAAGCGCCGCCAAGGCTCGACCACGAGCCCAGAGCAAAAAGAGTGGCTTAGAGTTTTAGAGCTTGCCGGTATTCCCTGCGCAGTGTGTAAGGGTGCCGAAAAGGCGATAGAGTTTGTGGAAAAGATTGAGAGTGAGATTGGAGGCGATTATGAGTGATCCAGTCGTTAAAATGAAGAAGCTCTCGATGAAATTGGCTAGATTAGGTTTTGACACCTTGTTTGTAATGGAGTATCCAGATGCGAGCCTGGACGATCAGTACGCTATGTGGGCGATGGAGGGTGTGAGAGATGGCGTTAAGCCGGACAAAGTGGCGACTATGAACCGGTTACTGAACCAAATGAAGTATTGTATGTCGCTGGGCGGGTATGAGCTAGATTTTAAGATTAGGAAGGAAAAAAATGATATTAAGAAATAAAAAGACGGGGATGATTGGGGAGGCTGGATATATATCCACAACTGACGGCACTATCATAGTAAGTAATATCAACGACCAAGATGAGTGGCATGATTACAGCTCTCTCGCCGAACTGAACGCAGAGTGGGAAGATTACAAAAAACAGAAAGAGTATAAGTATGTGCTGCCAAACAAAGTAAGGCGAGCAATACTTTCGTGGGTTAAAGCTCAAGATAACCCAATAGAAAAAATCAGCATATTGCTTAAATCATATTGCGATACCCATGAAGTTGATTCTGATGGTTTCTATGATTACGAGTTTTACGGTTATGTCGGCGATAACAACAAAAATCTCGTAGCGAACACTTTGAGTATTAGGCTCAAAAAACCATTTGCCTTTGATGAGAACAGAGATTATACACTACCAGAACTTGGGATTATAGGGATTTTCGGAGGTGAAGAATGAGAATTGAGAATTACGGAAGTTTTTGCAATATATTGGGGAAAGGCATATCATTTGGAACTTGCGAAAAACCAATAGCAATAGAAAAGATTAGAGAGGCAGGTGGAAATCCAGAAAAATACCCACTATTTTTAGAAGCATTAGATAAGCAAGACAAAGATAACCCAGAGTTTGCTTTCCAATTTGACCCCGCTTGTATGTTCATATTTGACACTGATAAATATCCAGAAATAGTTGAAGAAGTTAGGAGGTGAAGAATGAAATACAAAATTGGCAAGAAATATGGATGGCTTAAACCTTGTAGTAGGAAAATAGAAACAGTGACATTAATAGGCATTCATAGAGATTGTGAAAGACCATGGGCGTTTGGTGAAGAACCGAAGCTGTATTATGTCCAGTTTGACGATGGAGAAATAACAAGCGGTTACGAGAATGATTTGATTACGGAGTATATTGATTCAAATGGGATCAAGCATAAAGGAGGTGAAGATGAGTAGCCGACTCAATATTTACCAAATCTCTGCTTTGCACGAGATGCTGTCAGATAAATACTGTGACCCATGGGTGGAGGTTCCAACTGTAAACAAGGTGCTTGAGATACTAGATTATAGAGGACATTTTGAATTCAACGAGGACACTATGAAAATACAGTGGAGAGCAAATTCTGTGCAGGAAGCAAGAGAAGAAAAAGAGTATCAAGAGACATGGAAAATCTGTGACAAGTTCTTGAAAAGGAGGAAAAATGACTAGACCAAAAGATGTAAATGCACCATCTCGCTGGAATATGCGGATTTGGGATGACGATAAACATGAATGGCTCTGCCAGAGTGACGAGGACGCTTTGACCTATTATGGCTTCGACATCACTGGCGGCGAAACGACAGAGTTCCAAGGCTTGCCAAAATGGCATCCGAGCAGGCACTACATTTGGGAACAATCCACCGGCTTAAAAGACAAGAACGGCAAAGAGATTTATGAGGGGGATATAGTAAGATACGCAGACGATTATGAGGAAAATGCTGAAGTAGTGTTTGATGATGGCGGTTTTCAAGTAGAGTGGCCGATAAATATAGAGAGGCTAGAAGGCGACATAACTTGTA
>Ga0265299_10001133_pt1 | contig 31846 bp, 35 predicted proteins | sample AusTroGonzalo_MG_4_FD_193485 | JGI IMG/M metagenome (GOLD analysis project Ga0265299, IMG submission 193485) | Bovine rumen microbial communities from tropical cattle in Woodstock, Queensland, Australia - Gonzalo_02 | ecosystem: Host-associated > Mammals > Digestive system > Stomach > Rumen ... | reverse complement strand
GATTGTAGAGCTCAGGGAGTCTCTTCGCAATCACTACCGGACGGCCGTTCTCGGTGAAGCAGTGCACGCTGTGACCTTCGGCCACGAGCTTTCCGTCCTTCCGCATGATATATTTGAATTCGAACTTCAGGTCGCTCATATTGCAAATCGACACCTCCACCTCCACTATGTCTTTAAAAGTGGTCGGACTCTTGTATTTGCACTCTATCGACACCACCGGCGACACCACACCATCGGCTTCGATCTTGTCGAAACCCCAGCCTAGCTTGTCGAGGTAATCGATACGCGCTTCCTCCATGATTCTCACATAGTTAGAGTGATGGGTGATGCCCATGCGGTCACATTCGTAATATCTTATCTCGTGTCTGTAGATATGCATTTTCAAAATTATTTACATCTTATAATCAATTGACTGCCAGAGGTATAGGTAAAATCGTCGTCATACATTCTGCCGGTGTGCTCTGTCTCTTCCTCGTATTCTTTCCTCTCCCCTCTCTTGATGGTCTCGGTGAAAGCTTCTTTATGATCATTTGTAAAGCCCGACTTCACCACATAAGTCACGCTGTCGTCGGTCATTTCTTTAATCTCGAGATAGGCGTAGTCGCTGTTGATATGGAAATCGCCGTTGTATAACACCATCGCCTCGTTGTAGTAGTTCTTGCCTTCTTTAGCTATTATGATACATCTCAGAGCCTCTGAATATCCGAAGCCGTGATGCGACTCCGCCACCATAAGAAGAATCGGCTTCTTGTCACCATCGCAGCCCTCGACTTCAATGGTGTCGAAGTCAATGTTTCCATCTTTCCATATAGCGTTGAACTTCACTCCGTTGCTAAAGGTGTATATGCCTTTGCCTTTGCAGTAGCCTTCCAAGAACTCGCAGACGTCGCCGTTGACCAGCTTATGTACGCAAGGTCCCACGAGGCGGCCTTCCTCAAACTCGCCCTCGTATGTCTCCTGCCCTTTGGCGAAATTACCATCGTAGCCGTCTTTCACAATCACTCCGTGGCCATGACGTTTGCCTTCCTTGAAGCCGCCGGTATAGACCTCCGTTATGGTGCTAAGATGCATTCCATGCTCGTCGCTGGTGGTCTGCGTGCCCTGGCCATGCTCCATATCGTTAAGCCATTCACCCTCGTATTTATAGGTATGACTTGCGCCGCCACCCATCGAATAACGTTTGTAGGTGCCTTTGCCGCAACGTTTGTCGTCTTTCCATTCGCCTTCATACTCAGCTACATAGCCATTCAGCTCATAGTCCATATAGCCGAAGCCGTCCTTCTTCCCATTTTTAAACTCGCCCTCGTAGTAATCGTGGCGTCCGCTGCCCGTTGGACTTGGCGCTTTGAGATAACCCTTGCCTTGCGGCTTTCCTTGCTCGTTGAGTGCGCCGTCGTAGATACTGCCGTTAGGAAGCCTGATGGAGTTGGCTGAGTTTTTATGGAATGGTCTCATAGTTTAATTTCCTCCGTTTAACCTGATAAGAGTCGAGATAACACGTCCTGCGCCGCCGCCTTCGCCTTCGGCTATGACATGAACCTGACCGGCATCTTCGCCTATCACGCTGAAGTAGAAATTCAGCTTACGGCCGTCGATGAGCATGCAGTTGCTGTTGAATGTCAACGCGTTATAGTTATATTCCCAGTCGGCATATGAGCCTTGGACTATCAACGAAGCATACTGGCTGATGTCGTCCCAGGTGATAGCGTGGTTCATCGCGTAGCCGACGGCCATGTCGCAAACACGGAAAACTGTCGGATTCGACTCATTATCAAGGACATAAGCTACGCCGTTGGTATATTGTCGGGCATCCGAAGGGAAATATTCAGGCAACGGCATGATGTTGGTCCAGCCGTTTGTCAGATCCAGACAGTTGATATTGTCGTTTTGCAGCCACGACATTGTCGTACCATGGAACACCGGGCGATAATACCCTACAGTGCCGAGGGTGAGATTTACAAAATAATCCACACTTGTTATAGGTGCGCTCACATCGACGGTCTCATTTGCCATATTTATCTCCACCTTACGGAAATCGGTCACCGAATGGTTCGAATATTCATTCACTGTCATGACATACAGCTTATCGCCGACCGACAGCAGCTGTGAAGTCGTATACATCGCGCCGTTGGCATTAGGCACCAGCACCTGCCTGATGGTATAATCGTTCGGGAATATCACGAAAGGCTGGATGTTCCAATACCCCTGACTGTTGATGTTATAGCCTATCATAGCCCCCACCACGCCGTCGTCGGATGCAGGATAAATGCTCTCTGCATATATGCCGTCAGGAATCATCGTAGTGACGCTGATGTTGTTGCCATTATCTTTGAGATAATAAATCTGGCTGCCGTCTTCATTCCATTTTATCTCCACGATGTCGCCGCCGTATTGTTCCACAACGCCGTAGAAATCGGTCGGGCGCTCAAGGCCGTAGTTCACAATGTTATACGGACGTCCGTCTTCCAACGACCATTTGAATATTGCGCCGTCGGTCTTCCGCACGAGATAATGAATTCCGTCGTATTTGTTAATCAGATTATTTATCTCGTTCCGTGTCTCGGAGTCAAGTTCTTCGATGCCGGGATAGAAATGACGGCAGTCGAACAGCCAAATCCAGTCTTCGCCGATCTGATATATGTAATGAATCTTCAGCTGGAGGTTGGCTTTCACGAGATTGGCAGCGCCCTCGTCGCCTTCCACCTCGATGGTGTATTCCACCGATTCGAGCATTCCTTCTTCGTTGACTATATACAAAGGAGTGTATTCCGGGCCGTCCTTTGTCGGAGTGGCGGCCAAAGCAAGCATCGTGGCATGCGAAAGGTCCATCTTCTTGAACTTCATGTTACTCAAGCCGTGACTATCGTCACCACCATTATTTTTCTTACAGCCGACGCAGACCATAAGCAGCACTGCGACCGCCATCATCACTTTAAAAATTCTTGTTTTCATATCTTTTAGAATATTTCTGACCGCAAAGATAGTGTTTTTTTCTTTTTTTTCAAAATAATTTTGATTTGTGTTGTCGTATTAAAAAAAATTGTATTTTTGCAAAGTCTCGTTATAACGATAGTTTTATGAAAAAAACAATATTATATCACGGCTCAACAAGGATTATTGAAAAGCCATTATTAGGAGTTGGGAATCCGAAAAATGACTATGGCTTAGGTTTTTATTGCACTGAAAATCAGGAACTTGCGATGGAATGGGCGAGTACTGAACGCAACAATGGATTTGCAAATTGTTATGAATTGGATTTTGATGGATTGAGTGTTTTAAATTTAAATAAAAAACCATATCATATCTTAAATTGGCTTGCTATTTTATTGAAAAACAGGACTTTTGTGCTCTCGCAAGGCCTACCTGTTGATGCACGGGAGTATATTTTGAACACTTTTTTGCCCGAATACGAGAATTATGATGTGATAACGGGCTATCGAGCCGATGATTCTTATTTTTCGTTTGCAAATGCTTTTTTAAACAACACAATTTCATTGGAACAGCTGCGTCAGGCAATGTATTTGGGAAAACTTGGAGAACAGATTGTTTTAAAAAGCGAAAGGGCTTTTGAATCGTTGAATTACATAGAAAGTATTCCTGTCGACACCAGTAAATACTATCCGAAACGTCAGGCACGCGACAACAAGGCGAGAGAGGATTTTCAAAACATAAAATCGCTTGCATCTTCGACCGATGCGATATATATGATTGATATTTTAAGACAAAAATGGACTAACGATGATACACGCTTATAATCATTATTATCTTGAAGATGCCATGAACAACGTCGGCAATATGTTGGATTGTGCAGTAAATGCTGTGCATTGCGATATTAATGTTTTTTTTGAGATGTTTCTCGCAAGCGGCGTGGCATCACAGATTCAAATAGGAAATCCCAGATTTGTATCGGGGCTTTCGGGAGTGGAATTGTGCCAAAAAGTATTTGAGAAATCTTCCGATTTTGATATGAAAGAAATTGATTATCAGCCATTTGAGCGGACAAAAGAGTTTTGGGCCGGATGGTCGTTGGCCTATTATCAATGGTTTAGAGCAAAATCGTTTTTATACATTCAACGTAATGGCTTGGATATCAATAGGATAGTTGAAATGTATCCGACTTTGCATGAAGCCGATTTGTCGAAATTTGTTGAAACAGCGGATAGTATCATCGAAAGCTATCTGGTTGAGCGGCCGAATGTTTTAAAAACGATTAGGAAACAAGCTCGTCTGACCCAGCAAAGATTGGCTGAGATTTCAGGTGTGACACTTCGCATGATTCGGGCTTACGAGCAGGGTGATCAGGACATCCGCAAAGCTGAAGCGCAAACTGTTTTCGCGCTATCAAAAGCGCTGGGATGCTCGCCAGAAAGTATTATTTGAACTGGATATTATACGCAATGCTGAATGCTGGCGTAAAATACCATCCTTGGTACTCATCAGAAGAATCAAGATTTACATTGCCTTTTACATAATTAACGTCCTTGGTCCAACCTATTGACATCCCAATATCTATTTTTTTGACTTGCAAACCAAGTGATAATAAACCATATAAACCTTTGATTTTCATGAATTGATTATGAAACACACTTCCTGGTTCTTCCCCTTTAATCTCACCTTCGGAAAGAGGAATGTTATATCCTATTTTAATATCCAAAAACGGACTGACCTTTTTGTTGGAAAAATATGTTCGAATATTGGCATATATTGGTAATGAAAGAACTTTATCTTTTTCGCTTTGATAATACCATTCATAATAATGCACACCTGTTCCAACACCGGCATTAAAATTAGCATTAAAATGATATACAAAGCTTCCTTGAAGAAAATATCCGAAAAGTTGATCTGATGTACTCTCCCATCCTGAATTAATGCCTATTTCAGGCCTTATAACAAATCCTTTTTCTCTTCCGGATATTGAAACTTCTTGGGCATTGGAAAGCGTTGTAAAACCGAATAATGCCAATAAAACCAATAGTAATCGTGCTGTTTTCATAATGATAATTTAAGCTATAACATCATGATAACGAATGATTTATCATGATATTGCACTTTGCTCGTTATTTTTTTGTTGTCTTCAATCTTTTAGTCGAATGGTTCGACATGGACTCCGACGTGGGTTTCTGGGCCGTATTTGCTTCTTAACAGATTTTCTATCTCCGTTGCCTTGTCGTGGGCTTGCGTCAATGTTATGTCGCCGTTCATTTTGATATGCAGTTCAATGGCATAGTGGTTTCCGACACGGCGCGTCTTGAGGTTATGCGGATTACCGACATCCTCGACCTCCGACACCATCTTCAGAATCTCCTGCTCCACACTCTCTGGCAAGGCCTTGTCGGTGAGGTCGCCGACGCCGTTTTTCAACAGGTCGAACGCCACCTTGCCAATGAAAACACCAACAAGCACTGAAGCTATCGGGTCGAGGATAACCCACCGCTGACCGAGGAAGATGGCGCCTCCGACACCCACCAAGGTGCCAATCGATGATAGCGCATCACTCCTATGATGCCAGGCGTTGGCTTCGAGTGCCTGCGAGTCGAGTTTGCGGGCTTTTATTATGGAATAGCGATAAACCGCCTCCTTGAGCACTATCGAGGCCACGGCCGCCCAGAGTGCGAGCATGCCCGGCGCTTCAAGGGTCTGTCCTTCAAAGAAGTCGTCGATCTTCGTCACGCCGTTGCTGATGATACCGAGAGCCACCACTACGAGCATCAGCCCGATGATAGTCAACGCCAACGTCTCGAACTTGCCGTGGCCGTATTCGTGCGACTTATCCTTAGGCTTGCCGCTGATCTTGACGAACACGAGCACCACGATGTCGGTAAGGAAATCCGACAAAGAATGTACGGCGTCGGCGACCATCGCGGAACTGTGTCCCAGCACGCCTGCGACGAACTTCAGCACCAGCAGCAACACGTTGACCACGCTGCCGATGATCGTGACCTTGAATATTTCTTTTGTTCGATCCATCAAACCAATTCAATATAAAACGAAACCGGACGGAATCCATCGTTGCAGCTTATCATTGCTGAATTGGGATTTTTCATCCATCCATCGTAAAAGTTACCGCGACCGGCTGCCAATTCCTGCACAAACCAACGCATCGACTCCCAGGCGCTGTCGCACATCCCATCGGGTTTCGCACCGTCGACCGAGATCCACGACTGCCCCTCCTGCACATCGCAAGTATGCTCAATAGGATTCTCGTACTTCGCCTGCAAATCCTGATAGTTTGCCTTCCTTATCGCAGTGATTTTGACGTTCATGTTATCTAATCTGATAGTTTTTCATTCTCTCTTCAGCCATCTTTTCGAACTTCGTTCCCGGCTTGCCGTAGTTGGCATAAGGATAGATGCTGATGCCGCCGCGAGGCAGGAACAACCCCAAAACCTCGATGTAACGCGGATCCATCAGTTTTACCAAATCGTTGAGAATGATGTTGATGACATCCTCATGAAAATCGCCATGATTTCTGAAAGAAAACATATAAAGTTTCAAACTCTTGCTTTCAACCATTCTCTTATCGGGGATGTACATTATCTTAATCTCAGCAAAATCAGGCTGTCCGGTGATAGGGCAAAGCGCAGTGAACTCGGGGCAGTTGAACTGTACCCAGTAGTCGCGCTCAGGATGCTGATTTTCAAAGGCCTCCAAGACCTCCGGCGCGTATGTCTCCGGGATCTTCGAATAGCGGCCTAACGACTGCAAATGATCTTGTTTTCTATCCATTTTATGATTTAAGATTCAAAGATTTAAAGATTTATTTGAAAATGTTGTACGATATGTTGTTGTCGTAAACATCAATATTTTCTGCTTTTTTCACCCATTTCACCACTCTAATCGTCACCGGAAGGATGATGATTTCGTAAGCGGTCTTGAGCGCCACCTGCCAAAGCACGAAACTTGGCATCTGATCAATCGGGACAATGCCTATCAATGCTACCGGGAAGAAGATAACCGAGTCGCAGAACTCGCCGAGCAGGGTGCTCAATACAGCACGGACGGTGAAGCGTTTTCCATTATCGCGCACCTTCATTTTGCTCATCACGAAGGCGTTGAGAAACGAGCCGACCAAGAAGGCTAAAAATGATGCCAACACTATTCTCGGAGCGATGCCGAAGATGGCGTGGAAGCCAATACCTGCTGGTGTTTCCTGCCACCATGCCACGCCAGGGATGAGGTCGATGAGCCATCCGAGGATGACGAAGAAGAAGTTCAGTGCGAAGGCCATCCAGATGAGGGTCTTAGCTCTGCGGAAGCCCCACACCTCGCTCACCACATCGTTGACGATGTAGCTAATCGGGAACACGAAGATTGCTCCTGTGAAGTTAGCCGGACCGAATGAAATTTGTTTTGTGGCGAAGAGGTTCGCCATCATTAAACTTGCAGTAAACAGCGTCGCTAAGATCAAATACAGCACGCTGACTTGATGATTTTTTTGTGTCATTTTCTTGTTTTGTTAAAGGGGGTTTAGCAAGTACCCCTGGTTAGTAAATCGCTGCAAAATTACGAATTTTTTCAATACTCAAAACATTTTTAATGCCCTTTGCAGAAATGCGACCTACCACAGGGTACTGTTGAGCATTTCGATAAGGGTATTAAAAATGGCAATAAAAATGCTATAACTGGATTCTTTTTTGTATATTTGCAGATAAATTCATAGTTATGAAAGCAACCTATTCGCAACGCCTTATCAAGCTGGCCGACCTCAACCATCATCAGACTTTCTTTGCAGGTCGCTGCTCTGAATATTTCCTCGAGAGCTCGTATTTTGCTGTGGCTCAATATGTTGACACAAAAGACACCGTCCTTCTCGTGCTTCACGGAATAGATTTCAAATTCCCGATCTTCGCTGGCGATATCGTCACATTCGAAAGCAAAGTCATAGCTGCAGGACGCTCTACCTTGACCGTCTACACCAAGATGTACCGCAGTCGCGAGCCCGAAAAGATTGCCGCCGACGGCTTTGCCACCTTTTCATATCTCGACGAAAACCATCATTCGAAGCCACATGGCGTGGTGATAACACCCGAGACTGACGAGGAACGCTGGCTTAACAAGCAGGCTGTCGAGGTTCTTGAAGAATCGAAACAACGTGCCAAAGCAATGAACGCCGCACATTAATTATGAAAAGATTATTTCCGATAATTCTGTTGTTCCTTCTGGTGTCCTGCACCCGTACGCCTGTGGCGGAATGGACTGAAGGACAGGCTGAGGCTGACGGCCGCGCACTGAACACCCTTGTGCTTCAAGATGTTACGAAAGGCTCACGTGTGTGGTTTCAGGAATTGTTTGACACAAAAAACATTGTCGAAGGTCCGGCGATAAACCATTATCAGGGCACTTCATGGTATATCGACATCCCTAACGACGGCATCGTCACCATAAAATATTACGGCAGGGCGCTTCCGCGGCATTCGTGGGCTCCCGAGGGCTTCGTGATGCAGCAGAGAGGCAAGGCCGACAAGCCGATGCAGGTGAGTTATCACTTCATCAATGATACAACAAATACTGGCATTGACGAAGATTTTATACCGAAATATGAGGCGCAGTCGGCCGACATCATCCCGCAGGTGAAACGCGTGCAATATGGCACCGAACCGCTTGAGCCGAGCGAGAACCTTCCTCATGGCTGGTATCGCATCACCATCGATGAAAACGGCGAGTCGACGGTGGAATCCGACGACGAAGACGGCGCTTTTTATGCCAAAATTACCCTCGACAAGCTGCCGAAGCCGTTGCAGCCGATGACGATAGAAGACTGGCCCGACAACCAATACCGTGGCTTCATGCTCGACGTGGCGCGCGACTTCCGTCCGGTCGACGAGGTGCTGAAAGTCATCGACCTGATGGCACAGTATAAGTTTAATGTGTTCCATTTTCATATCGGCGACGACGAGGCATGGTGCCTGGAAATCAGAGACTTACCCGATTTGACCGACTTCAGCGGACATCATGCATTGCCCGACTGGGACCTTCAGGAGACTGAGGCGTTGAAGCCTACGGCTAACGGTCGTGTCGGCAACAAGACATATTACACTGCTGAGGAATACAAGCAGATTTTGCGTTATGCATGGGAGCGCCACATCGCTGTCATCCCTGAGTTCGACGCGCCCGGACATTCGAGGGCGTCGATCAAGGCGATGCAGGCTTACGAGAGGCGCACGGGTGACAGCGATCTGCGTCTGCAAGACGCAGCCGACACCTCGCGCTACTGGTCGGCGCAGGACTTCACCGACAACGTGCTCAGCGTCTATCTCCCAAGCGTCTACACGTTCTACGGCATCGTCTTCGACGAGATGATACGCCTCCACAGCGAGGCCAAGGTGCCTTTGTTAGCCATCCACATCGGAGGCGACGAGGTGCCGGGTGGCGCCTGGAGTGACAAAGACCGCCACGCCATGAAAGACCTCTTCACCAACAGCATGCTCGAGATCGCCGAGCAGCGCGGCATCCTCCTGGCAGGATGGGAAGACATAGCGAAAGGCATCGAGCCGGCGACAGCCGAACGGCTCAAACAGTCGTTGTATTTCATCAACATCTGGACCGGCAAAGGCATGGAGGGCTTCCCTTGTGTGCTGTCGCCGGCGACAAACAACTACGTCGACCTCGCCTACAGCGCTGACCGCGAGGAGCTCGGACTCTTCTGGGCGGGCTTCGTCGACGAGCGCAAGACCTACTCGATGAACCCGTCCGACTATATCGGCGACATCGTCGGAGTGTCGGCACATCTCTGGTCGGAGCAGCTCCGTTGTTTCGACGACGTGACCTTCCAGATGCTCCCCAAAGCGCTCGGCTGCGCCGAGCGCGCCTGGAACACCACATCACCAGGCGACTTCAACCAATTCTACAGCATCATTGTCCAGCGCGAGATGCCCGTCTGGGAACAAAAAGGCTATAAATTCAAAAAGAGATAACAGCCTGCCTATTTTTCCAGAATTGGTGTCATTTTGTCGTCAGAATCTGCCAATTTGTCCATAAAATGGCTCTGGCACATAATTTGTATATTTCCAGTTGAAAAACAAAATGTTTAACAAACTAATGGAGGTATAAATTATGTTACCAGTATTTAAAAACAGTTGGTTCCCAACAGTATTTGATGATTTCCTGAACACTGATTTCATGCCTCGTGCCAACAGTACAGCACCGGCAGTGAACGTGAGGGAAGATGAAAAAGCCTACACAATGGAAGTCGCTGCACCTGGCATCAGAAAAGAATTCTGCCGCGTCAGCATCAACGATGACGGCAACCTTTGCGTAGCAATCGAAAACAAGACAGAACATAAGGAAGACGACCGCAAGCATCACTATCTGCGCCGCGAGTTCTCCTACACCAACTACGAGCAGAACTACGCTCTGCCGGAGGATGTTGATAGCGAGAAGATCTCGGCAAAGGTCGAAAACGGCATCCTCACCGTCGTCCTGCCTAAGAAAACTAAGGTAGAGACGAAAGTCTCGAAGACCATCAACGTCGCATAACGCGACAGTGTTAAGACAAAAAATTAGAGACGCCCTCACCGACGTCTCTTTTTTTTTATTATATTTGCACTTTGATAAACACATTAACTATGAAAAAACTTATAACACTCCTTCTTATCGTGCTGATAAGCATCGCTGCAACAGCACAGAACACCAAGCCACAACCGTTGACACAGGAAGAGTTTGAGGCCTTGTGCCCTACTCCGCCGATGGGCTGGAACAGCTGGAACCGCTTCGGCTGCGACGTCAACGAACAGCTGCTGATGGGAGCCGCCGACGCAATGGTGGCGTCAGGCATGAAAGACGCCGGCTACGAATATATCGTCGTCGACGACTGCTGGCAGATCGACCGCGATGCCGACGGCAACATCGTGTGCGACCCCGAGCGCTTCCCGCACGGCATGAAATATGTCGCCGACTACATCCACTCCAAGGGACTGAAGTTCGGCATCTACTCTTGCGTCGGCGCCTACACCTGCGCCGGACGGCCGGGCAGCATGGGTCACGAATACCAAGACGCGCTCTTCTACGCCCGCACTGGCGTCGACTACCTGAAATATGACTTCTGCAACAACCGCGGCACCAACTCGAAGACCGCCTACACCATCATGCGCGAGGCACTGAAAGAGGCCGGCCGTCCTATCGTGTTCAGCATCTGCGAATGGGGCAGCACCAAGCCGTGGGAATGGGGCAAAGGCATTGGCCACCTCTGGAGAGCCACAGGCGACATCATCAACCTCTGGGATGGCCGCGAAGACTGGGGCGGACACGGAATGGTGAACATCATCGACCTGGTGCAGGACCTCTACCCTTACAACGGTCCGGGACACTGGAACGACCCCGACATGCTTGAGGTGGGCAACGGTGGCATGACCGCCATCGAAGACCAGAGCCACTTCTCGATGTGGTGCATGCTCGCCGCTCCTCTGATGGCCGGCAACGACCTCGGTAACATGAGCGACGACACCAAACGCATACTCACCAACAAAGACGTCATCGCCATCGATCAGGATCCGCTGGGCATCCAGGCACATCTCTCCGTCGCTATGGGCGACCGTCAGATCTGGGTGAAGCAGCTCGCCAACGACGAATGGGCAGTGTGCTTCTTCAACCGCGGCGACGACGCTTGGAACCTCAACTTCAACTGGAACGACATCCCCGAGCTACGCGCAACGGGCGACAACTATAAGGTTTACGACCTCTGGCAGCATAAGATCATAGCTAAGTCGACAAAGAAAAACGTCACTGACAGCATCCCCTCACACGGCGTGCTGATGGTGCGGCTGACACCTGTCAAATAACAAAAGAGGCTCTCAATCGAGAGCCTCTTTCATTGATTATCAACAATTTATTGATTAATATTCATCCTCGTGGAAGATTTAATATAATTGTTGATATTCAATAACTTATCATTATTGATAACAGCAATATTCCAAGTTTTAGTCAAGTTTATAATCATACTTAATCCCTTTCAACATCTGTACATATATAAGGATTAAAGAGGATTTTAACTCTTTTTCGTGATGCAAAGATAAGAAATTTATACATCTAAGTGATAAAATATTTTCAAGGAGTTGTATCTATAATTTTCATCATCAACCCACGGCATTAACAAAACTAATTATAATTCAATGATTTACAAAGATTAAGATTTTCAAGTTTTAATTATAGTTTTCCGACAAGGCAAACCACCCCAATACCCCTTATCTAACAGGTGGGCGTAGGGAGTGGGGCGTTTTTCTGTTTCTATTTTGGCGTTATCCCGAATTTTTTGTATAGGGGGGGGGTAAAAATCCCCCCTTTAACCCCTCTTGTTTGACGATAGTTTTTTGTCTATATTTCAAATTCCTTTTTTAACCTCTGAATAGTGCTGTTTGATACATGGCATAATTTAGCAACGTTCCTGATAGAATACCCTTTCTTCAATAGGCTGATTGCCTCGCCATATTCATCTTTCTTTTGCTCCTTGGTCTTGATAGAGCCTTCTTTACGTCCGAGTTTTCCACCTTTGGCGATGTACTGCTGTCTTCCGCTATTCAATCTGAATTTAATGTTCTCTCGTTCAAGTTGAGCGCAGGTGCTAAGCGTCGCAAGCATAATCGGAGCGAATATAGATGGCTCGCCATTTTCATCGAGCAAGGTCATATTTTCCTTTTGCATATAAAGATTGGTTTTTGTATCTACCAATCCTTTTATCGTTTCCAAAACCTCAAAAGAGTTTCTTCCGAGCCTGCTAAGCTCTGATACAAGCAGTATATCAACCTTCTCAGATTTGCAATAATCCAATGCCTGTTTAAGTATCGGACGCTCAGCGTTTTTCTTCGCTCCGCTAATCTTTTCTTCAAACACCTTGACAACATCGATATTTGCGTATGCTGCATAATTCTGCAAATCTTTAACTTGTCTTTCCGTGTTTTGTCTATCCAAACTTGAGACCCTTGAAAAAATTACACCTTTCATCGTTTATCTATTTTAACGTTCACGATGCAAAGATAATAAAAATTTTAATACGTATTCAAAATAATCAAAGAAAAAATTGCATACAAAATTGAAATTGTATTCAAGGCATTTTTAGACTTATTTGAATACAAAAGTTTTTTGAATATATATGGTTTCAAGGAATAGTGTCTGTGAAAAAATGGCTGTATTTGAAAAAAAACTTGCATAGTTTTGCAATTTTTCAAATTATTTTTATAACTTTGCAGGTTGTATTTCATAAACTTAAAAATTCAAGCTATGAAAAAACTATTAACATTAGTGGTCTGTCTTATAATGATGGGTGGCATCTACGCTCAGCAACATTTGACATTTAAAGGAGTACCCATTGATGGCACTTTAAAAGACTACACTCAAGCGATGAAAGAAGCAGGGTTTCACTACGAAGGAACAGATGATGGAGTTTCAATTTTATCGGGTGATTTTGCAGGATATAAAAATGTTATGATAGGCGTGTATACATTAACAAGCTGTGATGTTGTCAGCCATATTGCAGTAATCTTTCCATCTAACTCGACTTGGTCTGCACTTCAAAATGATTATGAACATCTTAAGGAAATGATGACTAAAAAATATGGCAAGCCCAAAGACGTAGTGGAAAAATTCACAACATATGTCGGCGACGATAGTGGGTTAAGATTGCACGCACTCAGAGATGGCGAATATGAATGGTATTCTCAGTATGAAACCGACTTGGGAACTATTAGATTGACTATTGGAAAAGGTACAAGCTATTTAACAGGCTGTGCAGCTTTAATATATCAAGATAAAGCTAATGCCGAAATAGTTAATAACTCTGCTATCGACGATTTGTAGTATTTCGATTTAATCAAATGTCGGCGATAGTCCAAACGACCTATAAACATCTTTCATTATCTCAACAACATCCTTCCTTGTAGGTTGGTTTTTGTTGTTGGTTTTAGGAATAACGATACAATCGTGTATGTGGAGCGCATTCCATCGTTTGGCATAAAGACGTTTCAATATGGTGGTGAATATCTCCGCTTCTAATGCCATCATCGCAATACTGAGCGACGAGGATGCTTTGTCAGATGGCAAATGATGAGCGTCCATATATTCTTTAACCATATCAATATTCTTAATTCGTTTCCAATCACCAATCAGTTTATATACTGAAGGATAATGGCTTTTAAACTCTTTAGCGTATTCATCCCATCTATAAGATACAGGAGAATGCGAGTAAAACACAGCCTGAAACATTGCCACTTTAACCTCTTTCCTGTCTAAGTCAGGATGAGCCTCGCATATCTCATCCCACAGCAGACCTTTAGAGGTTTTGTAGATGTACTCCAACTCATCATCCTTCATTTTTGCAATTTCTTCAATTTCTATATTATTATCAATCAATGATTTACGCAGATATTGCCCAACATTATGGAAGGATAAATTATTAGGAATATTTAAAGAATTAAAATAAGAAGAAATATTATAAGATTTATTAAAAGAAATATTTAAATTATTAAAAATAAAATAATTAAATAATAAAGGATGACTATTTTTACAATCTATTGATAAATATATATTTAGATATTGTTTTACGTTTCTTTCAAGATTTGTTAAAATATGATATATTCTATGACTATCATCAATTCTATATATTGTTTTATTCTTATTCTTTAATTCATTAGTGATATACCTGTAGTATGGATTTGAATTAGGATTATCCTCTGTCTTTATCTTGATATAGTCCTTCAGACCTTGCTCATCATCAATTTTGATTTTGTTTAAAGATTTGAGATATGATTTAAGGAACGCATCACCAAATTGTTTAATAATCTCAGGCTTGGTGTACAGCTCGTACTGCTCCTTAACCTTTTCTGTGGTCTTATCTTTATACTCTTGGATTTTAAGATTGGTAAAAGGTTCGGTTAGATATACTTCAACATCGTTTAAACAATATAGAAACGAGTATTTGCCACGTTGATAATAATAGTGTTTTCCATTGCCCCATTTATTATCTCCCTTCGATATATAGCCCATATCAACAATAACTTCAAGCATCGTCTTATACTCTTTACCTATAATGGATTTCAGGATTTCAGAGTTGAGCGAGAAGGTTCTATCATCGTGTTTTCTGTTCGCCATTCGGATAATGACATCCTGCAAATATCGACACTTGTTTTCAATTATCGCTCTCGACCTCGCTCCACTTTTTGCCTCCGTCATCTTAGTTTGGGCAGGATGATATACTGACAAAGTGTTTTCATCAACAACCTCGTGTGCTGAAATCTCGTGAAGATAAGCATCTACAAAAGCATTCATATCGAAGCCTTTGAACTGATATAGTTGAATTTTATTGTTGTTCATAGTGTTGCAAAAATACGAATAAAAATGGTATCAAACAAGTCCTGCACTTGTTTTTTAAAAATCATTTTTGTATATTTGCAATAAATGATAACGACGATGACAATAGATACATATATAGAACAGATGATTAAAGAGAAGGTCGAGGCAGCAGTCAGGGAGCAGCTACAGCCTCAACCTGTTTTGTCAGATAGCATCAAGCCTATTTACACGGACAAGGAAATAATGGAGATGCTTCATATAGACCGCAAAACTCTCAAGAAATACAGGGACGAAGGACTACTTGGATACACACATCCACACGATAAATACTTTTATAGCCATCAAGATTTAATGGATTTTATGGCGAACAAGAATATTAGATATGATGCTTTTAATATTAAATAACTCAAGCAACCAAAATCAAAATTTAGGAAGGCAGCCATCAAAGGTTGCCTTTTTTTCTATCACCTCATCGACCTTGTCTTTTAAAAACTTAGCATAGTTCTTTTCAGTTGCTTCAATAGATTTGTGTCCAAGCATACGACTAACAAGGTGGAGCGATATATCACGCTCATTCAACGCCCATATTGCAAAGGTATGACGAGCGACGTGCATGCTAAGACCAAAACCTAACTTAATCTTCATACCAATCTCTTTTAATGATTGTTGAATTGTTCTGTTTTTGGATGCAATCACCATTTTCAAACGTTTATCAACTTCTTCCCTGTCGCCATCTGCTTTAATCTTGAAATCTGTCGGCAGCAAATCAAAAACAAATCGAGGATTTCTATTCATAGCCTTCCATTTGTTCAAGATTTTCAACGCATACTGATTTAAATGGATTTCGTGGAAATTCTTACCTTTAACCAAAACCTTCTCCATTCGTTTCTTCTCAAAATCAATATGTTTCCATTCCAACGTAGCAATATCCGACACTCGAAGACCACAAGCGTGAAAAGCGAACAGAAACATATCCATAATTTCCCTTGTCCTATTGTACTTAGCCTCTTGATAATAATCAACAAAGGCTTGCATCTGTTCTTTAGTAAGATAATGGATGTCGCCCTCCTTATCATCAACACCTTCACTATATGAACGAGACTGACCTATATAGATGTCGTTAAGATTGCCAAATTTTGCCGCATCGACAAGACCATTTTGGACTGCATAAGAGATTGCCTTGATAATCGGTGTCAGTTCCTTATTCATCGTCTCTTTACCTATCTCCTTCAACCTATTCACCTTGTATTCATCCAATAGGTCAAGCGTTATATCGGCAATAGAAATTACAGGTTCTCCTCTTTTTAACTCAATAAATTTCTTGAACTTTTTCAGATAACGCTCCGCATTATAATAAGTGCTGTATCCTATTTTTGATATGTCATAACGCCTCTTGTTATAGTCCAACGCATATTGGATAAAGTCAATCTTCTTAGGATTTGGACGACCATCAACAGCCTCTCCATCAAGTAGTTTGCGTAATATATCAGCAGTTAATAAGCCATCATATTGCTCGATTTTTTCGTCATATCCACGTTTAAGTGAAGCCAACTTGTTATTTAAACGTGCCGCTTCCTTATGACCAACAATTTGCTGACCTCTTGCATCCCACTGATTAAACGCAACAAATATATCGGTACTGCGTTGAATTGTTTTGCCATTTATAAAATACGCAATATTAACAGGTGCTTCTCCTTTAGCGTTTAACCTGTTTTTCCTAATAACCAACTTGCCTTGTGGCTTTTCTCTTTTCTGTCTGCCCATAACTTATTATGTTTTTATTTGGAAGAACGATGCAAAGATACTAAGTTTTGGTCAAGTTTATTATCCTTTTTAATCTTTTTTTCAAATATTTTATAAAAAAATAAGCATCAGAATCATCTGATGCTCAAGTTTTTAAACGCCTTATTATCAGGTAATAGAGCGGAATTTACATCTAATATTCGTCTTCGTGGAAGAAGAAGTCGTCTTTTGTCGGATAATCCGGCCAAAGGTCTTCGATGCGCTCATAAACGTCACCCTCGTCCTCAATCTCCTGAAGATTCTCAATAACTTCCTGCGGTGCGCCTGTTCTCATTGCCCACTCAAGCAGCTCATCTCTTGTTGCCGGCCACGGAGCATCCTCCATTTTCGACGCTAATTCTAATGTCCAATACATAGTTAATTCTTTCTTAGTTAATCCGTTTATTTTGGGGTGCAAAAATACTACAAATTTTTATTTTGTCAAGTATTTTTTTCAAAAAAATTTACTTGGCAGGTTCCCACTTCACATCACCCTCAGAAAACACCCGCGACATCACGAAAAACATGTCCGACAGACGATTTAAATATCTCATTATCACCGGGTTAACATCATGCTGCCTGCTCATGCGCACAACAGCTCTTTCTGCTCTTCTGCACACCGTACGGCACACATGACACTTCGAAGCGAGTAGGTTGCCGCCCGGGATGATGAGACTGTTAAGCGGTTTCAGGCCTTCGTTCATCTCGTCGATGAATTTCTCGATGCCTTCCACGTCGGATTCTTCCATCTGCGGGAGCTGCTTGCGGAGCTCACTGTTCTCGTCGGTCGCCAGCAGGCATTCAGCCACCAGCAGTCGCTCCTGGATGCGCTTGAAAACGTCGTTATACCTGTCGGTCGAGTCCATCAGCACCGCGATGAAGGCGCTCAACTCGTCGAGGGTGCCGTAAGCTTCGAGACGTAGGTCATCCTTGCCCACTCGGGTGCCGTTAACGAGCGATGTAGTGCCCTTGTCGCCTGTCTTAGTGTAAACTTTCATATCTTTAATATATAATGTTCTTTTTCTATTCTATTCATAACAAAAATAATGCCAAAACGCCAGCAATCGATGCTCAGCCGCACCCTTTCGTCGTCTTTCAGCCTTTCCCAATCCGCCTCGTTCTGCCTGTTGCAGTGTATGTCTTTAACGATCATCACTGCGTCTTCATCGTTGAAAATCAATTTGTTATCATTGATGAAGTCTTTCAATTTGTTATCCAAATCATCGTAAAAACTAATGTCATTCCGAGCGGAGCGAGGAACCTCCTTCACCTTTTCCAACACATTCTCATAAAGCCCATATACCAGCGGCGAGTGGAGGTGGTATTTCCCTTGAGCCTTGATACGATATTTCAGATAACTGATAATCATTTTTAAAATGTAGGGACGCAGCACGCCACGTCCCTACAGAATATATTGGGGTTTGTAATCGTTTACTTTTTGATAAACTTCACAACTGCGCCGTTCATTCTTACGAAGTAAACACCACTCTCGAGATCTGCCACGCTGACAGTGTTCACGCCTTCGACCACGTCGATGCTCATCACTGTGCGGCCAACCATGTCGATAATCTGCACGTTGGCATCGTTTTCGGCAACGATGTTGACGCTGTTCTCGGCAGGGTTAGGATAGATGTTGACCAAAGTTGCAGCATTTTCAGCGACTGAAGTGTAGCCAATGCCGTAGATCTGGACTTCGGCGACTTCCCATGTCGATGATGCTGTAGCTGTACTGGTGTATTTGAATGCGAGGTACATGTGGTGCAGATCCTGCATGTTGACCAACGTATATGATGTTGTAGCCCATGCATATTCACCTGCCGACCATTCGAAGTTGTCGGTGATATCAACCCAAGCGAATTCGTTAGGATCGCTCATTCCGTCGTAATCTTCTGTGTACAACACTTTAAGCGGGTCACCGTCAAACTTATAAGCATTCATGAAGTTTACTTCAATATCGTTGCTTGTGTAGCCATGCAAAAGATCAGGTGTGATGAGCCAGTCTTCGTTAGGATAGTTGGTGCCGCCTGCATATCCGCTCATCTTTGCGTATGGAGTGCCCTGATATGCACCTGTTGCCCATCCCTGTTCGCCTTCCACATCGTAAGCTGTGAATGGTGCCAAACTATTGGCAAAATCTGATGCAAACAAGAGTGTCACATCGTCGGTAGTCTCGCTGGCTGTCGGATAATCGCCATCGGTCTTATAGTTGATGTTCTCACCGCTGTTGGTATACGGGAAGATAGCGAAGTTGTAAGTCGTTGCGCCGTTCAAACCTGTGAAAGTGACAGTCTGTACGCCATACGACACATTCTTTGCCAATGCACTGTTAGGAACCGGCACGCCGTCGGTAGGAACCGGGATAGCACCTGTTGAAGCCACCACGAGATATTTTGCCGGAAGCTGCTCGCCAACGGCATCAGTCCAATCGAGTGTCACGTTGACTTTATCAAGTGCTGAATAGAAAGCCGACGGGTAGTTGCTCGGTTCAGGATAGATGACCGGTGCGCCGCCTTCTTTGTAGAACATCACTGCCACGCCTGCTGTCGATGTCGGCAGATAGCAGTTGAACAGAGGTGCTCCGTTCTGGCTGTTCTCGTTGAAACGCATGACGTTACGTGTGTTGTCGCCCTGTGCTGTAACGATTGCTGTGCCGTCGCTTTCAAAAACGATGCTCCATTCACCGTTGGCGGTGTTGGTTGTCTGAGTCTTCAGCTGGTTGGCCGAGCTGCTGGCTGCATAGAGGTAACCGTTTTTCAACTCATCGAAGAACGTCCATGCACCTGTGCTGCCGCCCAGTCTGATCTGATGAACCTCAGTCTGGCTGTTAGGATCTGTAGCCGGGACAGCTGTGATGGTGCCGCCGTTTTCAGAAACCTGGATGGCATGACGGTTTGCTGACTTCTGATAACTCATAGCGCAATAGCCGAGAGCATCATCATAACCGACGATGAGGTAATTGGCATCTGCCTCAAGTTCTGCGGCCGATGTAATCTTTGTGTAGGTAGTCTGAGCCATCATGCTCATTCCCATCAACACTACTGCTAAGAATAGTAAAGTTTTTTTCATGTTTTAAATTTTTAAGTTTAACTTATATTTCTTAATTCAAAAATTCAATAACCAATAACCATTAAATCTTCTCGACAGATTTAATTTCAGGAATAACGCTCTTCATGGTATTCTCGATGCCATTCTTCAGCGTCTGGGTGCTATGCGGACAGTTGGCGCAGTGGCCCGTGAGCTTCACCCACACCGTCATGTCGTCGTCCATACGCACAAACTCCACGCCGCCGCCGTCGGCCTTCAGATAAGGCTCGATCTGCAGCAGCACGTTCTTCACTTTCTTAATTATTGCTTCTCTATCCATTTTTTAAACCAATTCAATAACTTTTCTTGCCACTTTCTCGAATGCCGCCGTTACCGGACCGAAGTTTCCGAAGGTGTAAGGCGTGCCTTTATCGCCCGCGCTGGCTATGTTTTCATCCATCGGGATGGAGCCGAGGAACGGGATGCCGAGCTCTTCGGCGAACTCCTTGCCGTGACCCTGTCCGAAGATGTAATATTTCTTGTCGGGCATGTCGCTCGGCGTGAAATATGCCATATTTTCGACCAGTCCGATGATCGGGACGCTGACGCCTTTATGCTTGAACATATTAGCCGCACGCCGCACATCGGCGAACGCCACTTTCTGAGGCGTCGTCACTATGATCGAGCCCGAGACCTTGAAGTTCTGCGCCATGCAGAGCTGTATGTCGCCTGTTCCCGGAGGCATGTCGACCACCAAGAAGTCGAGCTCACCCCAGTCGGTCTCGGTCATGAGCTGCGTCAGGGCGCTGGTAGCCATAGGGCCACGCCAGATGAGCGGCGTGCTGGCGTCGACCATCATGCCGATACTCATCAACTTGATGCCGAACTTGTTGACCGGCACCATATACGTCTTGCCGTCCTTGTCGTAACACTCAGGCTGCACGCCTTCAGTGCCGAACATGATTGGCACCGACGGACCGTAGATATCGGCATCAAGCATACCCACACGGAAGCCCTGCACTGCCAGTGCCACCGCGAGGTTCACAGCCACCGTCGACTTACCGACACCGCCTTTGCCCGAGGCCACCGCGATGATGTGATGCACCTTCGAGAGCATCGTCACCGGAGCCGTCGGGATGATGTCGACATCAATATCTCCGAAATTATCGTTTAAAATCTTCTTCGCGTTCTCGATGACGAACTTGTTCTTCTCGTCGTCGACATCGTCAAGCACGAGCTTGAAACGAACCAAATTTTCACCCACCTCGACGTCCTTAACCATCTCAGCGTCAACGATGTTACTTCCTTTCGGGAAATAAACAACGTCTTTCAAAACTTCCAAAACCTTCTGTTTCGATGGAATCATAACTACACTTTTATACTAATTTAAGACTACAAAGATACAATTTTTTTAAACGTGCAACAAAAATTTTTCGGTTTCACGCATAAATCCAGCTGGGTCGTCGACATGAATCCAATGTCCCGATTCTGGCAAAGTAACTAATTGATAATCAGTAAATTGATGTTTGATTTGTTCAATATCTTTTTCCAGAATATAATCCGACTGACCGCCTCGGATGAATAAAGTCGGGCCATGATAAACGCCTTGATTTTCAAGACCTTTCCCTATCTCAGTGATATTTTTATAAATAGATTTCAGATATGGCTTCCAGCGAAAACCGTGCTCGTGGCTATACGACAAGTTTTTCAGCAGGAAAAGCAAAACTCTTTTTTCAAAATTATATTTCGCCAGCTGCTCCTCGACATCAGCGCGGCGCTGCACATGTTTAAGGTCGACCTTTCCCATGGCATCGATGAAGCCCACATGCTGCAGCGGATGCTCGAACTTACGCGGACTGATATCCAAAACCTCCAGACGCTCAACGAGTTGCGGATTCTCGAAGGCCAGCATCATCGCAATCTTGCCTCCCATGCTGTGCCCGATGACGTAACAACGCGTAATATGCTCATACTCAAGCACTTTCTTGATGTCGCGCGCCATCACCTTGTAGTTGAAAGTCTCATATCGCGGCGACTGCCCATGGTTTCGCATGTCGGGAACAATGACGTAAAAGCCCAGCTCGGCAAAGCGTTTCCCGAAATAATCCCAGTTGTCGGAAAGCCCAAGCACGCCGTGCAAAACCACTATCGGCTTGTTTTTCGGATCGCCATATTTTCTATAAAAAAGCAGCATTATTCTTTGTTTTTCGTATCAAAAATAATCGTAACCGGTCCATCATTGATGAGCTCCACTTTCATGTCGGCACCGAATTCACCGCATTCCACCTTTCGGCCCGAAACCTCAGCCAACCTCTTGAGAAACAACTCATAAAGCGGGATGGCATGCTCGGGACGGGCGGCACGGATAAAACTCGGACGGTTGCCTTTTTTCGTCATCGCGTGAAGCGTAAACTGGCTCACCACCAGGAAATCGCCTTCAACCTGATTGATGTCGAGGTTCATCGCGTTATTCTCATCGGCAAAAATGCGAAGCTTCGCCAGTTTTTGGCAAAGATATTCCACATCTTCTTGATTATCAGCGTCTTCGATGCCCAGAAGTACCATCATCCCCTTCCCTATCTGCGATTTCAGAACGCCGTCGATGGTGACGGAAGCGCGCGATACGCGTTGTGCTACGATTCTCATTTTCAAAAATGTTTGTTTTGCAAAATTATAAATTATATCGCAAAAATGAAATCTTTGAATCAAAAAAATATGTAATTTTGCATCGCTATGGAAACAAAAAGACAACAGAAAATTGCGAAGCTGATCCAGAAAGAGCTCAGCGAGATATTCCAGAGGGAGATCCGCACCCAAGGAAACATCATGATTACCGTGACGAAGGTCAACGTGACGAGCGACATGTCGTACGCCCGCGTCTACCTCAGCGTGTTCGGTCCCGACCGTGAGGCCAAGACCGCCGTGGTGAAAGAGGTGAACGCCATGACAAAATCAATCCGCGGCAAGCTCGGCGACCGTATCAAGATGCAGGTCAGGGTGATTCCAGAGCTGCAGTTCTTTGAGGACGACTCGCTCGATTATATTGAAAACATTGACAATCTGCTCAAGTCTTGAAGCTGCCGTTATTCATAGCGCAACGTTATCTTCTCGCCAAGAAGAGTCACAACCTCATCAACATCGTGACATGGATTTCGATTGTGAGCGTTGGCATCGCCGCCTTCGCCATGATCTTCGTGCTCTCGATCTTCAACGGCTTCAACGTGGTCATAAGCGACTCGATTCATAAGATGTCGGCCGACCTGCAGATCACTTCCGTCAATGGTAAAACATTGAATATAAACGATTTTCCTTTTGATGAAATTAAAAATATAAAAAATGTCGAGCTGGTTTTGCCGACCATCACCGAAGATGCGCTGTTCCGCAATCAGGACAAGCAGCAGATCGGGCAGATCAAGGGCGTTCCGGAGGAGTTTTATCAAGTCGAGCGAATCGACAAATCGATAATAAAATCGGGACGTTTCGACACTGACGCTGATGTCGGGATGGCGATTCCTGGCGTCGGAATGGCCTATTATCTTGGCATTAACCCCAACAACCCTTTCTCGATGCTTCAGGTGTACGTCCCAAGACGCGGCAACGCCTCGTCGTTTAACCTCGAAAACAGCTTCAACATGGGGCAACTGTTTGTGTATCAGACGTTTGAGACCAACCAGGACATTGATGCAACTACGGTTTTGGCACCTTACGAATGGCTGTCGGAACTCATTGAATATGAAGGACTTGCATCGGCCGTGGAGGTTTTTACCAATCAGTCGGCCAATTTGAATAAAATCAAAAAAGAGATAAAAACCATCCTCGGCCCCGACTATCACGTCCTTGACCAATACGAACAGCAATCGACGCTTTACAAGATGATGAAATCGGAGAAACTCGCGGTGTATCTGATTCTTGTTTTCATTTTGGTGATGGCGACGTTCAACGTCATCGGATCGCTCAGCATGCTCATCATCGAGAAGAAAAAAGACACGGTTACGCTTCGTGCCATGGGAGGCGACAACTCATTGATACGCAGCATCTTCCTCAACGAAGGCACCATCATCTCGGTCGTCGGCGGCATTCTCGGACTGATCCTCGGCATCGTCGCGGTACTGCTACAACAATACGTCGGCATCATCCGCCTTGGCGATGGCACAGGCAGCTATATCGTGGAATACTACCCCGTTGCGCTGCAACTGCAGGATGTGCTTATTGTGCTGGCTACGATAACGATAATTGGTGGTATTGCAGCGTATACTACTGTTAAAATTTCAATGAAAAACGCGGGTTAATTCTACAAATTCCGCTACCGACAACTGTTCCGGGCGTTTATTGAAAATCTCATTATCTATGATTTCTGCTGGAATCATTGAGCGCAGGGAGTTTCGTAAGGTCTTGCGGCGCTGGTTGAAGGCTTGTTTCACGACGGTAACAAATAATTTCTCATCACACTCCAACTCCTTGACATTGTTACGTTTAAGCCTGATGACAGCCGATTTCACCTTCGGTGGCGGGTTGAAGACGTTTTCGTTGACGGTGAAGAGGTATTCGATGTCGTACCAGGCCTGCAGGAGCACGCTCAGTATGCCGTAGGTCTTGCTTCCCGGACCTGCTGCAAGGCGCTCAGCCACCTCTTTCTGAATCATCCCGACGCATTCCGACACGTTGTTGCGGTATTTCAGAATCTGGAAAAATATTTGTGAACTGATGTTGTAAGGGAAATTGCCGATGACGGCCGTGTCGCCACCCGTCATGTCGTATTTTAAAAAATCCCCTAGCACCAAATGCCCTTCCAGTTCAGGAAATTTCTTTTTCAGAAACTCCACTGACTCCTTATCGATTTCCACTACTTGCAGTTTATCTAATTGATTTTCAATAAGATACTGCGTCAGCACTCCCATGCCGGCACCGACTTCAATCACGGTGTCGTGGTCGGTCGAGAGCGAGTCGACGATCTTTCGAGCGATGTTCAAATCGACTAAGAAATGCTGTCCGAGGGCCTTCTTCGGCCTCACCAAATCGTTGTAGTTTTCCATAATCATCATTTTAGTTCGTCGCGCAAACGGCGGTAGCTTTTTCGGGCCTGCGCCACATAAACGCTGGCGGTGTAATAGTCGAAGAGCCGGGAATAGCACTCCATCGCCTCTTCTTTTCTATTTAACCGATTTTCAAGTAGTTGCGCATCTTCAACCAAGGCTTCGTCGGCCATATAGCTGTCGGCATAGCCTTCGTAGACACGCTTAAACAGACTGTCGGCAAGCTCGTAATCGCCATTGTTTATTGCTATCTTCGCCTTTCTGTAAAAGACATTCGGCAGACTCACCTCGTTGGGGTTATACGCCGCCACCGAGTCGAGGACCACGTCGGCAAGGTCGTACTTGCGCTGATAGATGTAATAGTCGGCCTTCGCCAGTCGTTGCAAGCCGATGGTGTCGTATTCGAGGTTATCGCTGATTGTCAGTGAGAGCGTCATCGCATCGTTAGCCACGAGCTTCGAGGTGGCGGCTTTTAACACGTCGAGAGCGGCGTTAGCCCATCCGAATTCACCAATAAAATAACGCAGTTGCGCATTTTTAAACTTCGCCTCGTGAGCTATCGGCTCGTTTTTCATCGACTTCTCGACCTGCGAATAGAGCAAAGTGGCCTCCCACACCTCGTCGGTAAGCAGATATATGTCGGCCAGCTTCATCTTCAGCTCGGCGTTGGTCTTTGGCAAGAAACCAAGCTCTAACACTCTGTTTAACAATGCTTTAGCGTCGTCATATCTTCCTAATTCAAAAGCTAAAATATCGGACTGCACCAGCACCAACGGCATCATATCGCTGGTGTAACCGATCTTATCGAAGGCATCGTTAATCTTCTTCGAAAGGTTCTCATAAAATGCCTTGTCGCGATTGCCTTCGGCTTCAGCTTTTGCGTAGCTGTTCTTGATAAATCCGACTGTCGCCTGCACATAGAAAACGCCCTCGCCCGACTTCTCCAAGATATAGTCATAGGCCTCAATCGCGATGTCGTATTGCCTGTTGTCGCCCGCAATCTGTGCCACATAGAGGATGTCGCGCTCATAGTCGCCCTTCCCGCGTCGGTCAAGGGCCTTAAGCTGCATCAGGGCGAGATCGTAGTCCTGCTCCTGCAGCGAATACCACATCAGCAGCGACGAAAACTCCTCGTTCTCGGGTTCTTCCTGCGTTTTGCGCAGCAGCGCCATCCTGATAACGTCGCTCACATTGCCGTTGAGGTCGTACATCATCATCACGCGAAGGCGGTTCTTCACCATCTCGTATTGATCGGGCTTCTCCTTTAAATACTGGAGATAGCACTCGGTAGCGTTCTCAAAGTCGAGCATCGAGTTGTAGGTGTAGGCCTTCTCAAGATAGAAATTATAGTTGACATTCGGATTCTTCGCGCCGCGGTCGAACAGACTTATTGCCACATCGTTGAAGTTCCTGGCTCTCAACAAGTTTGTGACTTCAGTGATGGCATTTCGGGTGTCGGGCACCTCTTTTATCACCTTATTAAGATATTTCACCGCCTTGGGGTTATCGCCCTGCTGCGAGTAGACGTAAGCCAGGTCGACGTGCGACTTCCAGTTCTGCGGATTTTTCTTCAGAAACGCCTTGTAAGCCTTCTCCGCAGCCTCGTAATCGCCAGTCATCACTAGGCAATCGGCATATTGGTTGAAATAGCCGGTCTGCTGATATGTGTCGTAAAGATTTTTGTAGATATCGCGTGCTTTCTCGTAATCTTTTTTGTAATAAAACTCACGCGCCAGCTTCTCATCGATCTGGCGTTGAGTCATAACTTTTTGAGCATCAATATTTTGCAACGATGCAAAAAGAAAAACGATAAGGGGAATAATCGTGAAAAAGCGCGACGACCTCATGGCATCACTCCTTCCTCAGTTGTTTCACGACTTTCCTCTGCGCGTCAAACTTCTCCTGAAAATATTTGATTTGAGCCTCCATCATGTGGAGTTCTCTTTCCTCGTCCTGGATGTATTTCGATGTCGTTTGTTCGTCGTAAAGATTCTTCTCGACATCTGACTTTAGATCGGACAGCTGCTGTCTTGAAAACTTGGTATTCTCGAGCAGCACAACTCGTTGATCTTCAAACTGTTGCAGATATGCCTGCAAGAGGTCCATCTCCTGACGTATGTCTTTGTGTCTCGCCACTGTGGTGTCGAGAGCCTGATATTCGCCAACCAAGAAGCTAAAGTCTTGATTATAAAGCGTTTCCACCTGACGCTCGACCGCATCCACGCGTTTCTGCATCAGCTTGATTTGTCCTGACGGTGACTTGGAAGTGCAAGCCACCATCAGAGTCAAACCTATGATTGTCAATATTTTACTTAATGATTTCAAAGCCTGTATATGGTTGAAGTGCCTTAGGAATCAAAATACCGTCTTCTGTCTGGTTGTTTTCGAGCAGTGCCGCCACGATACGCGGAAGTGCGAGGGCGCTGCCGTTGAGGGTGTGAGCCAAGCGGATGTTACCGTCTTTGTCTTTGAATCTCAGCTTCATACGGTTAGCCTGGAAGGTCTCGAAGCACGACACCGAGCTCACCTCGAGCCACAGCTGCTGTGCTGCCGACCACACTTCGTAGTCGTAGGTCATTGCTGATGTCCAGCTCATGTCGCCTCCGCAGAGACGCAACACATGGAATGGCAGCTCGAGCTTACGGAGCAGTCCGGCCACGTGTTCCTTCATAGCCTCAAGGCGCTCGTAAGAGTTGGCCGGGTTGGCGATTTCGACGATCTCGACTTTGTCGAACTGGTGCAGACGGTTGAGTCCGCGCACGTTCTTGCCCCATGAGCCAGCCTCACGGCGGAAGCAGTTGGAGTAAGCTACGCGTTTGATCGGGAGCTCGTTCTCCTGCACTATCATGTCGCGGAAGATGTTGGTCACCGGCACCTCAGCGGTCGGGATCATATACATCTTATCGAGCGGCACTGCGTACATCTGGGCTTCCTTGTCAGGCAGCTGACCGGTGGCGTAGGCAGAGGCCTCGTTGACCACGATAGGTGGCTGCACCTCGTAGTAGCCGTCTTTCACTGCCTCGTCGAGGAAGAAGTTGATGAGTGCGCGCTGCAGACGTGCACCTTGGCCGGTGTAGAACGGGAATCCCGCGCCTGTCACCTTGTTGCCGAGTTCGAAGTCGGCGAGTTTATATTTGTTGAGCAGTTCCCAGTGCGGAAGGGCGTTCTTCGGGAGGTTAGGCATCTTGCCTTCCTCGCTCACCACGAGGTTGTCGGCGGCTGTCTTGCCACGCGGCACCATCGGATGCGGAGTGTTAGGGATCTCAACCAGCTTATTCTGAATCAACACTTTAAGCTCTTCGAGACGGTCACTTTTCACCTTGGTGAACTCTTTCAGCTCGGCCACGCGGGCTTTGAGCGGTGCTGCCTCGGCTGCTTTTCCCTGCTTGCAGAGGTCGCCCACCTGGCGTGCTATGCTGTTGGCTTCGGCCAGAGCCTCGTCGTTTTCCTGCTGTGTCTTACGGCGTTCGTCGTCGAGCGCTAAAATCTCATCGAGGAGCTCAAACCTTGTGAAGTTCTTGATACTCAGACGGTTAATACACTCCTCTTTATGTTCTCTAATATAAGGTATTGTTAACATATTAGTAAAAAATTAACCTGCAAAGATAATAAATAGTTTAATAGCTTAATAGTTTAATAGATAAAAAATGAAAAAATCCGACAAAAAAAGCCGGCGAGATTCCTCGCCGGCCTATTTTCTGTTCGTTTCCAAACAACGTTACTCTGTCACTTCGCCCTGAACCGGGATGACGTTAACGTACGAACGATCTTCTCTCTTTCTTGTGAATTCCACGATGCCGTCTGTAAGTGCGAACAAAGTGTGATCTTTGCCCATGCCTACATTGTCACCAGGATAGTGCTGTGTGCCACGCTGACGAACGATGATGTTGCCTGCGATAACTGCCTGTCCACCGAAAACTTTCACTCCGAGTCGTTTGCTATGTGATTCACGACCGTTTTCGGAACTACCAACGCCTTTCTTGTGTGCCATAATTCTTTAATTTTTTCAGTTTATTATTCAGTGATGTTTTCAATGCGCACCTTGCTCAAATCCTGACGGTGGCCGTTGAGAGTCTGATATCCTTTTCTTCTTTTCTTTTTGAAAACAAGAACCTTGTCTGCTCTCAGATGCTTGATAATCTTAGCATCCACTTTAGCACCTTCGAGGACGGGGGTGCCAACCCTTGTGTTGCCGTCATTGTCGATCAACAACACCTTGTCGAAGCTGATTGAGCTGTCGATTTCGCCATTCAAGCGATTGCAGAAGATTTCGTCTCCCTTGGTCACTTTGAACTGCTGCCCTGCTATTTCTACGATTGCGTACATTAATTTGTATTTAAATTTTCTTCAAATTTTTCGGACTGCAAAATTACAACTTTTATTAATACGCCCGACATTTTTTTGAAATTAATTTATCTGATCACAATTTTCTGGGTTTTCTCATTCAATTTCAAGATATAAACGCCTGTCGCATGTGACATTTCGCGTAACGTTTCCACGCCGTCGATGCGTTTTTGCATCACCATTCGTCCCATCAGGTCGAACACCTGCAGTTCGCCTTCTCCGTTGACGATGATATCGGTGCCTGATTGGTAGGCAAAATTAGAGATCTCGGAGCTATCTGAGTTCTCTGAGCCCTCGAATATGATTTTAAATCTTGCCTGGCGGTCGGCTGGTGAACCGATAAACGTGTACGACGAGGTTTCGCTCAAATCGATTTCTTTTCCGTCTAATATATCTATCAATTTTATATTATTCAAATCTATTCCTTCAAAACTGATGGTATACATTCCTGTTTCTTTTGCCTTGAAATTGAGAGGCATTTCGCCTTGGCGGTTCGAGCTGACTATTGCGTACTCTTCGAAATCCTGCGGGATGTATAATTTCGTATTACCATCGAAGATTTGTAGCTTGGGCAAGGTGTTCTTGCTGTCAAATTGCACGATGGCGCGGTCGATGGCGCTGCCGCGGTTGCCTTTGCTGAGGTTGATCACCAACGAGGCATCATTACTGTTGTTGCCCTTAGCGCTATTAGAATTATTAGAATTAGGTGTGAATGTCACGTAATCTCCAGAATGATCAGAATAGACAAAGATGCCTTCCATTGGATTTACAGTGTTGCCTGTGGCTGGTACGATTCCCGAGCCGTCGTCATTCATACGATAAAAATCCATACCGACTGTAGCTTCCACGCTGAACGGATTGCCCACAAGGTTCCAGCCGGAAAGGTCTGCATTGTCATCCTTGTCCAAAGTGACTGTGCCATCGCCGCTGTAAGGCACGCCAGTGAAGCTTAGTTTCACATCCTTGCTGTTGGCATAGAGGTAGCCTCTTCCCGATTCAATGTTGAAATGGTAGTGGTCGCCGGTTTGTTTCCAGTTTTCCCATTCACTTTCAGCGGATTGGTTGAAGCGATAGAGGTCATAATCATTGGTAAGAATACCTTCTCCTTCAGTTAGTGTAATCGGAGTGGAAATAGGCGAGGCAATCAGATACCAGCCGCTCTCATCGTCTTGATACCCCGCGATGTCTTTGTTGAACCGTCCCGTGAGGTAACCAGGATTGTCAGGCATGTCTATGTGGGCATACGTCAAACCGGGGTCCCAGCACCAGGAATAAGTAGAAAAAAACGGACAGCCGTTGCCGCCCACTATCGATATGCAGTTGTAGAACACTTCTGATGAGAGCGTTACGTTCTCGGTGCTCCATGCAGTGCCGACGTAGATGGTGACGAGGCTTGAGCAGTTTTTGAACATACTTGTCATATCCAAAACACCAGCTGTATTCCAACCCGAAAGGTCAAGCGACTGGAGGCTCGAACAGTTGTGGAACATGCCTGCCATATTGGTGACATTGGCAGTGTTGACGCTGTTGAGATCCATGCTCGTGCAGCTTTCGAAGCCTCTGAACAAATCCGTGCAGTCGCCTGTGAAACTGACTTGGTTGGTTGCGGTGACGCTTGTGACCGCCGATGGATCGACATCGTTGCCCCACTTGTTGTCCTTGTTGAACTCACCACTGATGAGTGTAAGCTCGCCGGTGGTGCTGTTGAAGGTGTAGTTCCCGGTGGGAACTACAACTTTCTTGTAAAGTGACAAGTTAGTATAGATTGGGTTAAAGGGATCATGGTCTCTGACATCGAAACCTATGATATCTGTACCTCGCGTACGGAAACCAAGAAATCTATCATCACGGTTTTGGAATTCACATGAATACCCAACTATCCATGTAGCGCAATAATCAGTTTCATCATACAAATGAGCCCCGTTTTGGGCCAGGCGGCCACCTGCATATTTTTCAATTGCAGCGTTGTAGATAGTCCAATTGCCGTCGCTATTTGGGGCGATGTGCCAAACGATGTCAGCATTGTCTGTTGTAATCACATTGTCAATCGCATTGACTACTTTATATTGGAACGCGAGATCGGATGAAATCACGTTGTTCATGGCACAGAGGTTACCCTTGAGATTATATACAATCAAATAGTCGCCTTCAACAATGTTTCCTTCGAAGAGCTGATAACGGTCACCTGAAATCTCCGTAACCGTAACACTGACATCGGCGGCGGGCATGGTAAAGGAATAGACTCCGCCAATAGGCTCGATATTGTAGTTGTTGCCGCCGTAGATTAACGTGGCAGAGGTGATGGTGTAGCCGTCTTTCGAACCAAGCGTGATTTCCGTGCCTTCGGTATAATATAGAATGCCGTCGTAGGTGGCATTAGCGAC
>Ga0265299_10001131_pt1 | contig 31877 bp, 25 predicted proteins | sample AusTroGonzalo_MG_4_FD_193485 | JGI IMG/M metagenome (GOLD analysis project Ga0265299, IMG submission 193485) | Bovine rumen microbial communities from tropical cattle in Woodstock, Queensland, Australia - Gonzalo_02 | ecosystem: Host-associated > Mammals > Digestive system > Stomach > Rumen ... | reverse complement strand
GGATACTGGTCATCTCCATTTCTGCAATGCCGGCCATAATCCACCAGTCATCGGTGGCGGCGACAATCATGGCGACTTTATGCAGATGGAGCCCAATGCCCCCATCGGACTATGGCCCGATCTGCAGTATGTAGGCGAAGAGATAGACAGCGTAAAGGGGCGTCCGCTCTTTATATACACCGACGGACTGAACGAGGCCGAAGACCCCGAGCAGCGTCAGTTTGGCGATGAACGCCTGCTTGACATCCTGCGCAATACCCACTTCGACACAGCTCAGCAAGTTATCGAATCGCTGAAAGCCGAAGTAGAACGACATCGCAATGGCGCCGAACCCAACGATGATCTCACCATGCTATGCCTAAAACAGATAGGCTGCTGAGAGTATTCCGCAGCCTTTCTCAATTGCGCCTCCGCCCATCGCTTTTCTCCACATAGCGCTGATGCGGATATGGCTGATGTCAATGCCACCGCCTAGGTATATACCAAGTTTGGTAGCCTTGCCATACTCCATGGTGCCCACTCTGGTTATCAGTTCGCTGTTACGATCTATTCTGTACTTATAACTCATGTTCTCTTCCTTCATTCCTGTATGCAACGAGATGTTGAGTCCGCCCTGCAAAAATGGTTTGATGCGGGCTTCAGGACAGAACACGTAGCTGATACCGATACGACCAGCCAGTTCGTTTGTAGTCAGCTTAGGATGGCTGCCCTCTTGTGTCACATCCGATGCAGTGTAGCGATGCGGAGTATAACTCAGTTCCACCTGCGCATTCATATACTTGCTGAATCTGGGGAAATGCAGGTCGGCACCTACAAGGAATGTTGGAGCTACTCCGCTATAGTTGTACTCCGAGCATCTCAGATCGTAGGCGTGCCCCAGGCCGTAGTCGGGCGAACTGTAAGAGGCGTAGCTGATACCTGCTCCCACATAAAACCTGTGAGATACGGTAGCTGCCTTCTTCTTGTCGTAGTGGAATACTATGCAGTCGCCTTCTGCTTCGCAATACTGTTCGTCGTATCGCTTCACCATCTTGGTCAGGTCTTCGCTTGTCAGGTCCATCTTCCATAGTCGGTTTGCTATCGTGTTGTCATGACTCATCAGTGCATTCACCTCCTGCACTTTCTGGCGGCGCTCCTGCAGCTTTTTATTATAGGTAAGCAGGTCGTCATTCAGTTTGTCGTCGCGCATGATAATCTCCTTTCCGTCTATATCCACAAACCCGAAATAGTTGCAGTAGTCGTGGTAATAGCGGTAAAGACTCACTCCACCCTGGATAAGAAACTCTGCAAAGAGCAGTTCCTGTCCATTCTCTCCTTCGAACTTACGACTTACGTAGTATATACCATTACCAGCCAGGCGATAGCCCTTTATGTCGCTTGGCGATAGCGACTTATACTCAGTCTCGCCCATTTTCTGGAAGAGACACTGTTTAACGTTCTGTTCATCCGTCAGGTAGTCGATAGTACCATAAATAGTGTCGTTGTCGTTAGTGATAACATATCCCTCCTGTGGATTTACCTGTGCCTGCACCTGCAAGCCCATCATAGCCCCTAGCAGGCTAAGTAATATTGCTTTCTTCATTTGTCTTGCCATTATTATTGATGGTTTATTAATCTAACAGCAAAAGTACATATTTTATTTATATAAACAAAATATTTATTCGGAAAATGGTGTAAAAAGAGCTCTCGCCAATCAGCGGGAGCTCCTTGAGTATATAATTGAACGTGGTGTTTACGCGTCGATGTTGGCGTAAGTGGCGTTCTTTTCGATGAACTCGCGGCGGGGTTCTACGTCGTCGCCCATCAGCATCGAGAAGATCTCGTCGGCTTCGGCAGCGTTCTCGATTGTTACCTGCTTGAGCAAGCGGTTCTCTGGGTTCATTGTGGTCTCCCAAAGCTGCTCTGGGTTCATCTCACCAAGACCTTTGTAGCGCTGGGTGTGCAGAGCCTTGTCGTCGCCGTTACCAGCCACGTACTTATCGATGAATGCCTGGCGCTGCTGCTCGGTGTAGCAGTACTCTGAGGTCTTCTTATAAGTACACTTGTAGAGTGGTGGGGTAGCGATGTAGAGGTGGCCGCCCTGGATGACCTGTGGCATGAAGCGATAGAAGAGTGTCATGATAAGTGTGTCGATGTGAGAACCATCGACGTCGGCGTCGGTCATGATGATAATCTTGTCGTAACGCAACTTATCGATGTTGGCATCCTTAGAGTCTTCGCCGTCAACACCAAAGCGGACGCCGATACTCTGGATGATATTCATTACAGACTCGGCCTCGAACACACGGTGCCACTGTACCTTCTCTACATTAAGAATTTTTCCACGGAGAGGCAGGATGGCCTGGAAGTGACGGTCGCGACCCTGCTTGGCAGAACCACCGGCCGAGTCTCCCTCGACGAGGAATATCTCGCACTCCTTAGGATCCTTGTTTGAGCAGTCGGCCAGTTTACCAGGCAGACCACCACCAGTCATAGGATTCTTGCGCTGTACACTCTCACGAGCCTTACGGGCTGCGATACGTGCTGTAGCGGCCAGAATCACCTTCTCGCAGATGGTATGAGCCTCTTTGGGATGTTCCTCCAGATAGTTGGTCATTGCCTCGCCTACGGCCTTCTGTACGGCTCCGTTAACCTCGCTGTTACCCAGCTTGGTCTTGGTCTGACCCTCGAACTGAGGCTCGGCTACCTTAACAGAGATAATGGCTGTAAGACCCTCGCGGAAGTCATCTTGAGCCACTTCGATCTTGGCCTTTTCAATCTGCTTGCGCAGCTGATCGTCGTCGTCGGCATACTTCTTGAGTGCACGAGCCAGAGCGATGCGGAAACCAGTAAGGTGAGTACCACCCTCGATGGTGTTGATATTGTTAACGTAAGAGTGGATATTCTCTGAATAATCGCTGTTGTAGAGCAGAGCTACCTCAATGGGCACACCATCCTTCTCGGTCTTCAGGCAGATAGGATCGCCGATGATAGAAGTGCGGTGACGGTCAACGTAGCGCACAAACTCCTTAAGTCCCTCCTTGGCGTGGAACACCTCGGGCTGGCGCAGATTGCCCTCCTCATCAGGACGGAGATCAGTCAGCGTGATGGTGATGCCGGCATTAAGATATGCCAGCTCACGCATACGCTTGGCGATAATGTCGTACTTATATTCAGTAGTTGTAAAAATGCTTCCATCGGGCCAGAACTGCTGGCGGGTACCTGTCTTGTCGGTATCGCCCACGATCTTAACGTCGTAGAGTGGCTTACCCTTCTCGTACTCCTGCTGGTAGATATGGCCATTGCGGAATACCTGCGACATCATGTGGGTAGAGAGTGCGTTAACACAGCTCACACCTACACCGTGCAGACCTCCTGACACCTTATAAGAGCCCTTGTCGAACTTACCTCCGGCGTGGAGCACTGTCATTACAACCTCGAGTGCACTCTTGTGCATCTTCTCGTGCTCGTCTACGGGGATACCACGACCATTGTCTTGTACGGTGATAGAGTTATCTTCGTTGATAGTTACTTCGATATGGGTACAATATCCGGCCATTGCCTCGTCGATAGAGTTGTCGACGGTTTCGTTTACCAGATGGTGGAGACCCTTCTCACTGATGTCGCCGATGTACATAGCTGGACGCTTACGTACGGCTTCCAAACCCTCGAGTACCTGAATGTTACTCGCGGAGTAATTTTGTTCTTGGTTCAGTTGTTCTTCTGTCATTGCTTACTTAATATACATTTTGGTTGCAAAGATACAAAAAAACTTTCAGATAAACGTAGTTTATCTGCTAAAAAATGAAAAAAGAAAGCCGCAACCCTAAAAGGGCTACGGCTAAACTTATCGTTGGGTAGAAAATTATCCCAGCTTGTTAACGTGCTGTGCAAGGCTAGACTTGAGGTTAGCGGCCTTGTTCTTGTGGATAACGTTGGTCTTAGCCAGCTTATCCAGCATCTTCTGTACCTTTGGATACAGAGCTACAGCCTCTTCCTTGTTAGTGGTAGCACGGAGCTTGCGAACAGCGTTACGCATTGTCTTTGCGTAGTAGTGGTTGTGAAGTGCTCTTTTCTTCTCCTGACGGATTCTCTTCACTGATGACTTGTGATTTGCCATGTTTGTTTTGAATTTTTAAATTGTTAATATAAAGCTTATGGGTCTTACGTCGTTGAAGGCTGCCCTGGGCGGGCTTCTTTTCAGGAGCCCTCTACCACCTTATCCCATCCTTAATCGTTTGGTAGCACATGGCTGTGCAGATGATAGATTTAAATTTTGTAGTCCCTAGGAGAGTCGAACTCCTCTTTAGAGAATGAAAATCTCTCGTCCTAACCGATAGACGAAGGGACCATCGCGAAAATGCGGGTGCAAAAGTACTAAGTTTAATTAAGAATTAAGAATTTAGAATTAAGAAAAGTAATATTTTTAAGTATATTTAACAACAGGTGGTCTAAAATCTCTAATATCTTAAATCTATATTCTAAATTTCTTATTACCTTTGCACCGTATGTTGACGAAAACTGAGGCTATTGTACTACATTCGCTCAAGTATGGAGAGACTAGATTGATTGTAGATATGTTTACCAGGGCATTTGGTAGGCAGTCGTTTATCGTGAGCATACCCAAAACGCCGAAGGGAAAGGTAAAGAAGCAGTTTTTTCAACCTCTCACCTTATTATATATAGAGGCTGACGTAAGACCTAGGCTGCAGTTGCAGAAGTTGCACGACGTGAGGCTTATGAGTCCGTTTACAACTATCCCATTTGAACCTGATAAGTTGGCTATCTCGCTGTTTGTGGCCGAGTTTCTGTATTATGCCCTGCGCTCAGAGCAGCGAAACGAGTTGCTATACGACTATCTGGAGAATAGTATTATGTGGCTTGATGGTCAGCAGGCGCGATTTGCTAATTTCCATCTCGTGTTTCTGTTGAGACTCACCAGATTCCTGGGTTTCTATCCCAATCTTGACGACTATAAGGATGGGGATTATTTCGACCTCCGCGAGAGTGTGTTTATGAGTAATCCGCCCGTACATCGTGACTTTCTGCATCCTGAAGAGGCGCAGAAGGTGCAGCTGATGATGCGAATGGACTTTCCTACTATGCACCTGTTTCGTATGTCGCATCAGGAGCGCAACCGACTGCTAGAAGTGTCGCTAAAATATTATCGACTCCATCTGCCGGATTTCCCAGAGATGAAGTCGATAGAAGTATTGCAAGCCTTATATCAATAAGGTGTAGCGTGTTTACATAAACTTGATGGTGCCCTGAATAGGCTCGTGCTGCTCCTGTGCGGGTTCGTCGATATTTACAACCTCGTCGACATTGCTAGCCTGCGAGTTGATGCTATCCAGAATCTCACGGGTACGCTTGTAGGTAGGAGTCTGCTCAACGGCAGAGATTACATCGTCGTTGTCCAGATCCTCAGGACGGAACAGGTAGATGTTAGGACGACGCTTGTAGCGCTTGGTAGCTCCCTCGCCACCATAGTAGCGGTTGCGACGGTCCTGACGCTCGGCAGCCTTCTCCTGCTCGGCAGCAATACGGTTGATGTCCTCCTGAGAGTGCTTCTTCAGGTGGCCGTTCATGCCGTCTACATTCTCGATGCCGAAACCTGTGGCCAGAATGGTTACCTTTACCTTCTTACCTAGTTCGAGGTCGGTAGCAAGTCCCCACTTAATCTCGAAGTCATTGCCAAACTTGGCCATGAAGTCGTTTACATCGTTCATCTCTTCCATCATCAGCGATGACTGTCCATCCTTAGAGCCTGCAAACGAGATAGAGAGCAGGATCTTCTTAGAGTTGAAGATGTCGTTATCGTTGAGCAGAGGTGAGTTGAGTGCATCCTCGATAGCTTTCTTAACACGGCCTTCGCCTTCGCCATAACCTGTTGACATGATGGCTACACCACCATCCTTAAGTACGGTCTTAACATCGTTGAAGTCGAGGTTGATAAGTCCGTGAACAGTGATGATCTCGGCTATAGACTTTGCTGCAATGCTAAGTGTGTCGTCGGCTTTTCCGAAAGCGTCGAGTACAGAGAGTTCTGGATATATCTCGCGAAGACGCTCGTTGTTGATAACCAGCAGGGCATCGACATGCTTCGACATCTCTTCTACGCCGTCAAGAGCCTGGTCGATCTTGCGATCTCCCTCGAAACGGAAGGGGATAGTGACTATACCAACGGTAAGAATACCAAGCTCTTTTGAAACACGAGCTATGACAGGGGCTGCTCCTGTACCAGTACCACCACCCATACCTGCGGTGATGAATGCCATACGGGTACCGTCGCTAAGCATAGTGCGGATATCGTCGATGCTCTCTTCGGCTGCCTGACGAGCCTTCTCTGGCTTGTTTCCAGCACCAAGTCCCTCCTTACCCAACTGGAGATGAACGGGTACGGGTGAATCGTTAAGTGCCTGGTTGTCGGTGTTGCAAAGCACGAATGTAACATCGTGAATGCCCTCGCGGTACATGTGGTTAACAGCGTTGCCGCCTCCGCCACCTACACCAATAACCTTGATGATGCTATGCTCCTTCTCCGGTGCTCCGAAGTCAAGGATATCTAGATTCATATTGTTCTCCATAATCTTCTTTCTTTTTTAATCTTCTTCTTCAACAATCGACTTACCAAACTTCAAGAGGTTCTTCTTGAACTTGTTCCAGGTGCTGTTCTCCTTGCGGATACGTGCTTCTTCTTCCTGCTGGCGGCGCTCCTCTTCCTGACGTGCGCGCTCTTCCTCTTCCTGCTGGCGACGGCGCTCCTCCTCGGCCTTCTGCTTTTCGGCCTCAGTGCGGATTACACCAGCTGGAATATCTGTAGCCTGACGGGCAGGACGCTGATCGTTAGTAGGATGAGCTGTCTGAGGTCGCAGACTTGCAAACAGGTCGCCGTTAGGATCGTATGCGTCGCCGGCGCAGTTGATGTCGCCCTTGGCCAGCAGACCTAATACGGTGTTCATCATGCCGTTGCGTGACTTGATTTCCTCATTATTAGTAAGGATGGTCTGCGAAACGAACTTGGCTGTGCGGATCTTATCAACATGGGTGTGGTTGATAAATGCCTTCTCGATATTCTTCATGTTTGAGCCGCCACCAGTAAGGATGATACCACCAAGCAACTTGTCGTAGTACTCAGATGGAATCTGGTACCATACGTTCTCGATGATCTCCTCAAGGCGGCCCTCGACAATCTCGATGAACTTGCGGCTCTCAACCTGACGCTCAGCGTCGATAGAGTATTTCAGATCGTTGTCGATCTCACTATTGTCGGTATAAGCCGAACCATATTTAAGTTTCATCTTCTCGGCATCGCTTTCTTCCATCTGAAGGGTAGCGATGTCTTTTGTGATATTGTTGCTTCCAAGAGGGATGACGGCAAGATGGCGGAGGATATTCTTTGAGTAAACTGATACTGTAGTGGTATCAGAACCTATATCGACGAGTGCACAACCCGAGCGCTTCTCAACCTCGGTAAGTATACTGTCGGCAAGTGCAAGTGGAGCAAGGTACATCTCGGCAACATTGATGCCGGCTGTCTCAAAGCACTTGTTGAGATTGCGATAGAAGGCCTTACGCTCCAGGATATTCAGGAAGTGGCCCTCGAGGTGGGTGGCCTGAATACCTACGGGATCCAGCTGGAACTGGGTTCCTACCTTGTATTCCTGTACGGCAGCATCGAGTATTTCCTGATCTTGATAGGTCATGTTGCGGTTTGCGTCCATCAGTTCGATCACCATGTCCTGAGTGATGATGGTTTCGCCTGGAAGATCCTTGGTTACTACGTTCTTTACGCCACGGATAGACTGTCCGCCAACACCAACGTAAACCTGAGTGATCTGTGTCTTGAGCTGAGTTTCCAGTTTCTTAATGATACTGGTTAGGCATTGTGCGGTCTTGTCGATGTTGTAAACCACACCTTTGCGGATAAACGAAGAAGACTCCTCCTTGACTACAGCAAGCACGTTGATGCTGCCGTCGAGATTCTTCTGTCCCGCGATTCCGGTTACTTTGGACGAACCGAGTTCAATTGCTACAATAAAATCCTTTGCTGCCATCTCTTATTATTTGTTTGTCAATTATTCTTTTTACATATTATCTGGTTGTTGAACTCTACGTTGATATAGTTGTACTTGTTCCAACCAGCCTTATTTAGTCCGTAGATATAGAACTTACGAAGTCGCTCAAGTTTGTTGTCGATATTAGCTGGTGAACCCAGAAAAACGATGTGCTCGCCAACGCGAGGAACCATCTCCAGTGTTCCGTTTGCCAATACGTTAAGCTGCACAGTCTGGTTGCGCCAGAAGCTGTTGCTTACTATGTGGTTGGCAATCTTCGACAATACTCTCTGAGCGTATTTCTTGCTTATGTTTCCTGTTGCTATCAGGATATCTGTGGCATAGCCTGACTCGGGCATGATGTTGCCATGATTGTCGAGATAGTAATTGTCGCCATTATCGGCCATAATGCGGATTACTGGTATGCGCTGCTTGATATTGATGCATACGTGTCCGCTCAGTGTCTTATAGCACTCAGCCCTCTCCACAAACGGACTCTTTTGCAGAGTCTCTTCCATCTTGCGTGGCGAGATGGAACTCATAGGCTGGGATAGTGGGTACAGCTTATGCTGTGTGAGCAACTTCTTGACCTCGCCTGGATTAAGGAAACCCTCCATCGACTCCTTTTCGATGTCGATCTTAACCTCAGTGCATTCCTTGGCCATGGCCTCGTCAGGATCGTTGAATGCGGTGACGGCCAGAATCAGGTAGATGCCAACTGCAACGTTGCAGGCTACCATGAGGGGTTGCTTCCAGTTGATGGTCATTTCGTTATATGACTATTTATTATCCAATTTACTATTTAACAATTTGGTGATCTGTGGAACCTGATTGTCGAGGTCGCCGGCACCAAGTACGATGAGTACTTCGAAGTCGTGCTCCTTGATATAGTTAAGCACATCGGCCTTCTGTATCATCTCCTTCTTTATGCCAGGTCTCAGATTGTCGTAAATCAGCCTTGAGGTTACACCATCGATAGGGAGCTCGCGGGCTGGATAGATCTCTGTGAGGATGACCTCGTCGAGCTGACTAAGTGCATCGGCGAAATCCTTATAGAAATCGCGAGTGCGAGTGTAAAGATGTGGCTGGAAGATAGCTGTGATGTGCTTATCCTTATACAACTCGCGTATGCTCTTAGCGCTCTGGTAAATCTCCTTTGGATGGTGAGCATAGTCGCTCAGGAACACCAACTTGCTTGTTTTGATCTTGAAGTCGAAACGACGGTCAACGCCTCCATAGGTCTGCATGCCATACTTCAGTTCTTCGGTTGTGCAACCGTTAAGTTGTGCCATAGCCATTGCTGCAATACCATTCTCTATATTGATAGGTACAGGCTGACCTAAACGTACGCCCTTGATGCTCTCGATAGGAGAAATGAAGTCGAATGTTATCTCGCCATTCTCTATGCAGATGTTCTCTGCATGGAAGTCGCCTTCGTTGAGGCTGTAGTCGTAGCGACGAACATCTGGCTGGATGTTCTCTTTCATCTCAAGGTCGCGATGGATAATAAGCGCGCCACCTGGCTGAATTAGTTCTGTATAGTGGCGGAAACTTTCCAGATATGCCTCTTTAGTGCCATAGATATCCAAGTGATCGGGGTCGGTAGATGTGATGACGCTCATCCAAGGACGGAGCCAGTGGAAAGAACGGTCGAACTCATCGGCCTCGATTACAACGAAGTCTGAGTCAGACAAAATATAGTTGGTGCCGTAGTTCTTAGAGATACCTCCAAGGAAGGCATTACAGTCAAGATGACTCTGGTGCATGATGTGTGCACACATGGTAGAAGTGGTAGTCTTTCCATGAGTTCCTGCTACGCAGAGACCTTTGTTGCTCTTGGTGAGTGTGCCAAGTACTTGGGCACGCTTCTGGATCTCGAAACCATTCTCGCGGAAGAATGTAAGTTCTTTATGTTCAGCAGGGATAGCAGGAGTATAGATTACCAGGCATGACTCCTTCTTTTTGCATTCGTGAGGAATCTCGTCTACATTCTCCTCGTAGTGGATGAGCATACCTTCGGTCTCGAGCCTCTTAGTGAGGTCGGATGGTGTCTTGTCGTATCCGGCAACAACAAGACCTTTCTTAATAAAGTAGCGGGCGATGGCGCTCATACCGATGCCACCTGCTCCTACGAAATATACTGCTTTGATATCTTTTAATTCCATAATTACTTTATTTTCTTTCTGCCAGTTTGATGACTTCTTTTGCAATGATTTCTGCAGAATCGGGCAGTGCAAGTTTCAATACATTCTCGCTGAGCGACTGGAGCTTCTGCTCGTCGGCAACAGTCTTGATGGCCAACTCAAGTAGGGTAGCAGGAGCTTCAGCGTCCTTTACATAGATAGCTGCATCGCGATTGGCCAGAGCCAAAGCGTTCTTTGTCTGGTGGTCCTCAGCCACATTAGGACTTGGCACGAGGATTACTGGTTTGCCGATGAGGCAGAACTCAGAAATGCTGCTGGCTCCTGCACGACTGATAACCAAATCTGCAGCCTTGTAAGCGGCACCCATATCGGTGATGAAATCGGTAACCACAAGATTGGGGATATTCTCTCCCTTCAGTCTCTCTGCTATCTCTGCGCTATAGTATTTGCCTGTCTGCCAGATAAACTGAGCATCGGCAGCCTTGATAAGATCGAGATGCTGAAGAACACTCTCGTTGATGGTTCTTGCTCCGAGACTACCGCCTACAAGCAGGATTGTCTTCTTCGCAGGGTCAAGACCGAAAGTCTTAATAGCTTCTTCGCGTGATATCTTGGTGTCAAGAAGTGCCTGGCGAACCGGATTACCTGTAAGTATTATCTTCTCAGCAGGGAAGAAACGATCCATTCCCTCGTAGGCCACACAAATCTTCTCGGCTTTCTTTGCCAATAGTTTGTTGGTAACTCCTGCATACGAGTTCTGTTCCTGAATCAGGCAAGGAATACCCATGGCTGCAGCCTTGTTGAGGGTTGGGCCGCTGGCATATCCGCCAACTCCTACGGCAACCTGTGGTTTGAAGTCCTTGATGATAGACTTGGCCATGCGCTGACTCTTCCATATCTTGTAGAGAACCTTGATGTTCTTGAGCAGATTCTTGCGGTCGAAACCACATATGGGCAGACCTTTGATTTCATAACCTGCAGCGGGTACTCGTTGCATCTCCATACGGCCAAGTGCTCCTACAAACAGGATCTTGGCATCTGGACGAAGCGCCTTAACGGCATTCGCTATCGAAACGGCTGGGAAAATATGTCCTCCTGTGCCTCCTCCGCTAATGATGACTCTTAGTTCTTCCATATTTTATTTTATTAATTGCGTGCAAAAATACAAAATTTATTTGTTATTCTGCTATTTTTACCATCCTTTTTTTCGCAGAACGGCTAACACTTAATATAACACCGATGTAAGCGCAGTTGATGATGGTAGAAGTACCACCTTTACTGATAAGTGGGAGAGGCTGACCTGTTACTGGTGCGATACCTACAGCAACCAGCATATTGAAGGCTGCCTGGATTACCAGCAACAATGCCAATCCCATTGCCAGAAATGCTGGGAAGTTGTTCTCGCATCTGCTGGCAATACGGGCTGTTCGATATACCAGCACTATGTATAGGAATACCACAAATGTGGCACCAATAATACCCAACTCTTCGATGACGATAGCAAAGATGAAGTCGGAGAATGCCTGCGAAAGGAAGTCGCGTTCTACTGACTGGCCTGGACCTTTACCGATGATGTTGCTTGATACGATGGCAATATTGGCGTGAGCCACCTGAGCGTCTTTATCAAGGTCGTACTGGTCGGGAGTGATAACCTCTTTGTTAGAGAACTTCTTGATACGCGATTTCCATGTGTCGGCGCGGTGTAGAATCTTCTCCAACTTACTTTTCTCTTTGGGCTTAGATACCTGTTCGGTCTTGGCCTTGTCTACAGCAACGTTATCGTCGTTGCCCACAGCCATAATAAACAGGAAACCTGCCAAAGCTAAGGCAGCTACAACCCCTAGCAGTTTGCCTAACTGAATCATTGGCACACGTCCGATAAACATCATCAGGAAGACTACAGAACACAACAGTGCTGCAGTTGAGAGGTTCTCGACCATAATAAGCATGGCTATCGGAACCACTATCCATAGGATGTATTTAAATGCCTTTTTATCAGCGCCGTTCTCTCTCTGCATGGCGCTTAGAATCTGAGCAGTGGCCAACACTACGGTACCCTTTGCTATCTCTGATGGTTGGAATGTAAGACCGAAGATATTTATCCATCGGCTGGCGTCGCCAGTACGTTCGCCGGTAGCCAATACCCATAGCAGTAATACTACGGTGATAATGAGCAAGAAAGGTGTCATCAATTTAAAGTATCGACAGGGAATGTTGAGTGTAACCACCGCTACCACCGCACCAAGAATGATGGTTACGGTGTGGAAAACGATAGGCCCCATATAGTTCTGGCTCTTATATGTCAGATTACTCGAAGCAGAGAATACTTCGACGATACTGATCATACAGAGGAAGAAGAATACCATCCAGATGACCTTGTCTCCTTTAAAGATGTTGCCTATTTTCTTGTTCATTTCCTAGAGATTTCTTGCCAGAGTTTTAAACTGCTCGCCACGATCCTCCATATTCTTGAAGAGGTCGAACGAAGCACAGCACGGGCTCAACAGTACTGTCTCGCCTGGCTTTGCCATTTCGTAACATGCCTCCATGCACTCCTTCATCGAGTGGGTGTCGCGAACAGGGATTCCGAGATTGTCGAAGTTGTCGTGCAACTTCTGGTTGTCGGCACCCAGATATACGATACCAGAGCACTTCTCCTTAACTAGAGGCTTGATTGGTTCGTAATCATTACCCTTGTCCTTACCACCGATAATCAGGATTACCTTGGTCTTCATCGCTTCAAGTGCATACCAGCAGGCGTCTACGTTGGTGGCCTTTGAGTCGTTGATATATTGTACACCACGAACGGTGCAAACCTTTTCCAAACGGTGCTCAACACCTGGGAAGTCGCTCAGACTCTTGCGGATCTCTTCCTTCTTGATACCAGCAATGTCGGCGGCGATACCGGCAGCCAGCGAGTTGTAGATGTTGTGCTTACCGGTAAGGCTGAGACTCTCCTGTTCCATATTGAATGGCTCTGGCTTCTCGATCTTGTACTGACCTTCCTCGATATATCCGATAACACCTTTCTCCTTGAGCTCAGAGAATGGATACTGGATAGACTTGATGTTGTATTTCTCCAATTCTCGCTTGATAATTGGATCGTCGGCCCAATAGATGAATGCATCCTTTGGTGTCTGGTTCTGGATGATACGCATCTTGGCATCTACGTAGTTCTGCATCTCGAAGTTATAGCGGTCAAGATGGTCGGGAGTGATGTTCAGCAGAATAGCGATGTCGGCACGGAAGTCGTACATGTTATCGAGTTGGAATGAACTCAGCTCGATGATGTAATATTCGTGTGGATCTTCTGCCACCTGTAGTGCCAGAGAATTTCCGATGTTTCCTGCCAGACCTGCATCGTAACCAGCCTCCTTGAAGATATGATAGATAAGTGAGGTGGTTGTGGTTTTACCATTCGAACCAGTGATACAGATCATCTTGGAGTTGGTATAACGACCAGCAAACTCTATCTCGCTGATGATATGGATACCCTTAGCGATAATCTTCTGAATCATTGGAGCAGTGTCGGGGATGCCTGGACTCTTGATTATCTCGTCGGCATTCAGAATCTTCTCTTCTGTATGCTGTCCTTCCTCCCACTCAATCTGGTGGTTGTCCAACTGTTTCTTGTACTTGTCGGCTATCTTCGACATGTCTGAAACAAACACATCGAAACCTTCTTTCTTTGCGAGAACGGCGGCTCCTGCGCCACTTTCGCCTGCTCCTAATATAACTATTCTTTTCATATCCTTTATCTCATCTTTAATGTTATGATTGTGAGTGCGGCCAAGATAATCGTGGTAATCCAGAATCGGATAGTGATCTTAGACTCGTGGAATGGACGATGAGGCCAACCTTTAAGAATATATCTGCTTGTAGCGTCGAGTTGTGAATCGAGCTTACGGAAATTATCGTGGATAGGTGTTGCACGGAACACGCGGACACGCTGACCTTTACGCTTGTTAATCTTGAACCATTGGGTCTGGATGATAACACTCAGACTCTCAACGAAGAATATTCCGCATAGGATGGGCAGTAACAGCTCCTTGTGGATGATTACAGCAGCAACACCTATGATACCACCGATAGTGAGCGAACCAGTATCGCCCATAAATACCTGTGCTGGATAGGCGTTATACCACAAGAAACCAACCATAGCTCCGATGAATGCGCAAAGGAATACTACCAACTCTTCAGAATGCGGGATGTACATAATGTCGAAGTATGAGGCGTAGCCGATGTGTGATGACACATAGGCCAATATACCTAGCGCTACTCCGATGATAGCGGAGTTTCCTGCACACATCCCGTCCATTCCATCGTTAAGATTGGCACCATTTGATACTGCTGTTACAACAAAGATAGTCATAAACACAAACAATACCCAACCTGCTGCTACCTTGTAATCGCCGCAGAAAGACATGATGTTTGAGTAGTTCAAGTTGTGATTCTTTATAAATGGAATGGTTGTGTGCAGAGACTTTACGGCCTCTTTCTTATGTTTAACCACAATCTCCTGATTCTGTTGCTGTACATTCACGTTCTCGCGAACTACTACATCGGGGCTAAGCCATAGAGTAAGGCCAACGATAAAGCCGATACTTACTTGTCCTACGATCTTGTATTTGCCCTTCAGACCATCCTTGTTGCGTCTGAAGATCTTGATATAGTCATCAAGGAATCCCAGGAATCCCAACCAAACGGTAGTTATAACCATCAGAATGAGATAGGTATTGCGTATGCGACCGAAAAGCAACACTGGAATAAGGATGCTCACAATGATGATGATACCACCCATCGTGGGCACACCCTTCTTCTCAACTCCGAATGGGTCGATGCTTGGGTCACGCTCTGTCTCGAAAATGCTTCTGCGCTTCATCCATTTGATAAATTTCTCACCGAACCATGCCGAGATGAGCAATGAGAGAATAAGCGTTAATAGTGAGCGGAACGAGATGTAGGCCCACATGTGTGATCCAGGTATGTCGTATTGATCGAGAAATCTGAACAGATAGTATAACATATTCGATGGTATTATGCGTTAAAAATTTCCTTTACTACTTCCTTGTCGTCAAAGTGGTGCTTTACACCCTTAATCTCCTGATAGTCTTCATGGCCCTTACCTGCAATAAGTATAACGTCGCCCTTTTCGGCTAGCATGCATGCAGTGCGGATAGCCTCGCGGCGATCTACTATGCTCACTACTTTCTTCATTTGCTTCTGGTCGAGACCTGCCAGCATATCGTTGATGATATCCTGTGGCTCCTCGAATCGTGGATTATCTGAGGTGATGATAACCTTATCGCTCTGCTTTACGGCCTCTTGTGCCATGATGGGGCGCTTTCCCTTGTCGCGATTGCCGCCAGCACCACAAACGGTAATTACCTTTCCCTTGCCGTTAAGTACTTCGTGGATGGCATTGAGCACATTCTCAAGAGCATCGGGAGTGTGAGCGTAGTCAACGATAGCTGTATATCCTTCTGGCGAATGGATAGGCTCCAGACGTCCGTTAACACTCTTCAATGTGCTGAGAATCAGAAGGATATCCTCGGGCTTCTTGCCCAGCATTACTGCTGCTCCGTATACTGCCAGCAGGTTGCTGACGTTGAATTTACCGATAAACTGCACACCAACTTCCTTACCATTGATGTCGAGATACATACCCTCGAAGTGGCACTCGATAATCTTAGCTTTGAAGTCGGCCATTGTGCGGGTAGAGTAGGTCTTGATCTGAGCTTTGCAGTTCTGTACCATTACCATACCGTTTTTATCATCGGCATTGGTTATTGCGAATGCATCTTTGTCGAGACCATCGAAGAAAGCCTTCTTGGCATCACGATAGTTCTCGAATGTCTTGTGATAATCCAGATGATCGCGAGTGAGATTGGTAAACAATCCGCCTGCGAACTTCAATCCTCCGATACGCTTCTGTGCGATGGCGTGGCTAGAGCACTCCATAAAGGCATATTCGCAGCCAGCATCAACCATCTGGGCCAGCAGTCGGTTCAGTTCTATTGGATCGGGTGTGGTATGGTCGGCAGGTATTGCCTCACCCTCGATATAGTTGCATACAGTTGACAGCAGACCACACTTGTGTCCGAACTTGCGGAACATATTATATAATAAGGTGGCGATAGTGGTCTTGCCGTTGGTTCCTGTTACACCTACAAGTTTAAGTTTTCTTGAAGGATCTCCGTAAAACAAGGTGGCAACCTTGCCTACTGCATCTTCGGTAGATGCAACTTTAATATATGTTACTCCAGCGGTTTGTTCCTCTGGAATTATCTCGCACAATACTGCTGCAGCTCCTAGCTCTATAGCCTTTGGGATGAACTTGTGTCCATCCGTAACGGTGCCTGGGATGGCAACGAATAGATGTCCATTCTCGATACGACGAGAGTCGATATTGACACCTGTAATCTCCACATTCACATCGCCAACGATGCTGAGTGTTTCTACATTCTTGAGCAGTTCATTTAATCTCATATTCTTATACCTTATTATATATATTAATCTAAAACCAGTTCGCACACCATTCCCTGTTTTACTTCAGAGCCAGCGTGGATACTTTGTGACTTAACTTTTCCTCTACCCTTCAATCGGGTTCTTATGTGCCTACTTTCTAGCAGATAAACGGCATCTTTCGCACCCATTCCCGTAACATCTGGTACCTGGTGTTTGCTAACATCTCGATAGGTGCTATTACTCTTAGCTTTGGTTCCAAGACTCGAAAGTACATAGTTTGCTGCAGCGTTATCACCTCTCTTTACATCAGGTGTCATCACTGATGATGCATCGCGGGCAGCATCGACACTGCGCTTAAGATTCTGAGCCATTACACCTTCGGCAATATGATGGAATACCACGCCGCTCATACCGCCACCAGAAGCGGGGAGACCAGACTTCTTAAGACATACGATACAGGTATATCGTGGATTGTCTGCTGGGAAGAAACCTGCAAAGCTGAGCCAGTAGCGGGTAATACCTGAGTGATAACTTCCAAATTGGTCGGCTACCTGTGCTGTACCGGTCTTTCCGGCCACCTTGAATGATTTTGAACCTGCTTTCTTTCCAAGTCCCTGACTTACTACATGCTCAAGGATGGTCTGCATGGTTTTGATAGTCTGTGGCTTGGCAATACGCTCTTTTAGCACAACAGGCTCGAACTCACGGATAACTTCGCCGTTCTTCATCAATTGTTTCACAAAGCGTGGCTGCATCATCTTACCGTCATTTGCAATCGCATTGTAGAATGCAACGGTGTTGATAGGTGCAATCTGTGTTTCGTAGCCGATACTCATCCAGGGTAGGGTAGTCTTACTCCAGTATTTAGCCCTATCTGTGGTCTTGGTGTCTGGCATACGTATCATAGGTGTGTGGTAACCTACCAATGGCAATTTCAGGTCTTCGTGAATACCGATTCGATAGAGTCCCTCAACATATTTACGAGGATTGCTGCCATAGTACTTATCTATCAGGTAGCTTACTCCGATGTTAGAGCTGACCTCGAGTGCACGAGCTACATTAATGGTGCCATAGCCACCACGACGCCAGTTATGGTCCTTCATTGGTCGGCCATGCATCTCCATTACGCCACATCCTGTTGGTATTGTCATTGTGGTGTCAATAACTCCGTCGTCCAGAGCAACAAGGAACGAGGCAACCTTGAATACCGAACCTGGCTCACAACGATAGCTGATGGCATTGTTTACCATTTCGTAGTAGTTGCCGTCCTGACCTCGGGTCATATTTACGATGGCCTTTACGTCGCCTGTCTTAACTTCCATAAGTATGGCAACGCCCATTTCGCCATTGATTTCCTTCAACTCGTCTACCAAGGCTCGCTCGGCCAAGTCCTGCATACCTACGTCGATTGTAGTTACTACATCAACACCATCCTCTGGTGAAAGAACGGGGATGTCCAGATACTTACTTAGAATCTTACGGCGATGCATAAGACCGTTTTTACCTCTAAGCAGGGTGTCGAGCGATAGTTCAAGACCGTTCTTGGCACTATCTTTTGCACCAAACATCTCTCCGATGGTACGTTGTGCCAATGTGCCGAAAGGTTTACGACGAGAGTTGAAAGTCTCCCAGTGGAATCCTCCTTTATAAGCTCGCTCCTTAAAGATAGGCAGCTTATGAACCTCGCAGAAGGTGTTATAATCAATTCGACGTGGCCAGATCTTCCAGTTGCGCGATCCTTTCACTCCGTTCTTTGAAATCATATTCTTGCCTTCTAGCAAATGTGCCTTGAATTCTGCTGCCGACTTTTGTGGGAATATCTGATTCAGTCCATAGCAGATAGTATCGATATTTTCGGCCCATACAGAGTCGCGCTTGTGCCGACCAATAGAATCCTCGGCGCCAGCCTGGAAGTCCATGTATACCATATACTCCGGGATGCTGCTGGCCATAAGCTGACCATCGCAACTTAGGATGTTTCCACGATTTGGCTTTACAACCACACTGTCACGCTTAAGTCGAGATGCTACCTGAGTCCAATAATCCTTCTTGGCGGTCATGATATACATGGCCTTGCCTACAACGGCAAAACCAATAAGCGTTAATACTACTGCGATAGCGAAGTAGCGTGGCATGACCTTATCGTTATTGAACTTACTCATCTCTTTTTATTCTGGTACATTAATTATATAAGGTGGCTGGTCCGATATGTGGAGCAGCGAATCTCTGTTTTGTTTCAGTGCGTCGAGCACATGGCTCTCACGGCACATCTCTGTAAGGGTACTTGAACTGGAAAGTGCCTTGTATTTTGCATCAAGCAATTCCTTCTCAAGTTTGTCGATAGCAATCAGGTCCTGCTGGCACTGATATCTTGAGGCTACATAGATGATGGTAAAGAATACCATGAGCACAAACAGCCAAATCTGTTTGCGTACCATCTCGGCAGTCAGGAAATCGCCACCAAGAATTGTCCTTAAGTTCAGGGATGCGGTAAGTTTCGGGTCTTCCTCCTTAACCTTTTCCTTAATCTTCTGGATGGTTTTCTTGGCATGCTCTTTCATCTCGGAGGCCTCTTCTTTTAGGCTTACCTCTTCCTGTATCGCGGGTTGCTCCTCGATAATATCCTGCATCTCCAGTTCTATGTTGTCGTTCTTCTCCATCTTCTTCCTTTAAATCTTTTCGGCCACTCTCAGTTTTGCGCTTCTGCTTCGTGGGTTCTGCTGCTGTTCCTCGTCGCTAGGTACTATCACCTTGTTGTTTATCAGGCGGAAGGGGGCTTCGATGCGTCCAAAGAAATCCTGCTTTATCTTACCTTCCACATTGCCAGCCTTCATCATATTCTTTACGATGCGGTCTTCGAGTGAGTGGTAGGTGATGACAGAGAGTCGGCCTCCCTCACAAAGCAAATCCTTAGCGCCGTTGAGCATTTCTTTAAGAGCGTCCATTTCATGGTTCACTTCTATGCGAAGCGCTTGAAACATTTTAGCCATCTCCTTTTTTTCTCTCTCACGTTGGAAAAGTTTTTCTGTCACGTGTAGAAAATCATCTGTGGTCTCTATTTTCTTCTCGTTGCGAGCCTTGGCAATCGTGGCTGCTATCTTTCTGGCATTCTTTAACTCTCCGTAAATATAGAAGATATCAGCCAGCTGCTCTTCATCGTAGTTGTTAAGTATCTCTGCAGCAGTGGTTCCGGCTCGCTTATTCATTCGCATGTCTAATGGTGCGTCGAAGCGGAATGAGAATCCGCGTGTTTCGTCATCAAAATGGTGACTCGATACTCCTAGGTCGGCCAAGAGGCCGTCTATGTGGTCAACACCATAGTAGCGCATCCAGTTCTTTAGGTATCTGAAGTTGCTTCTCACAAATGTGAAACGGTCATCATTTACGATATTCTTTTCTGCGTCGGGATCCTGGTCGAAACTGTATAAATGTCCCTTTTTGCCAAGTCTGCGCAGTATCTCCTTACTATGACCTCCTCCTCCGAAGGTTACGTCAATATATATGCCGTCGGGCTTGATGTCAAGTCCGTCTATGCTCTCATTGAGTAGCACTGGAACGTGATATGTCTCGGCGGTAGTAATCATAGATTATCGCTGATGTTCATGATGTTCTCAAATTCGATACCGAATTCTTCTTCGCTCTTCAGGGTCTGCTTCAATTTTTCTGGTGCCCAAATCTCGATGGTGTTATCCATGCCGATAAACTGGATATCCTGTTCTATCTCAGCTACTTTCATCAGTCGCTTAGAGATAAGGAAACGGCCGTTGCCATCGAGTGTAACCACTTCTGCCTCGGATACGAACTGGCGGAAAATCTGTTGATGTGTATTCATCCAAGGACGCAATTGCGACTTTAACAGATCTAATCGCTCGTTCCATACGCTTTCAGGATAGAGGACCAGGCAGTTCTGGAAAACATCCTTTCTAAGCACCAAACCATCCTCGCCAGATGCCTGTAGCACCTTGCGGAAAACGGCCGGCAGGAAGGCTCTTCCCTTGGCGTCTGTTTTTGCCTCTATATTACCTATAAAACGCATACGTACCTATTTAATAATAAATTTGCCGCAAAGTTAGTGATTTTTCCCCACTTTACACCACAATTCCCCACTTTTTTTTATTTTTAACCTTTTTTTGATGATTAAAAGCCCTCTTCTGTCCTAAATACATTTAAAAACAAAGTTTTTTCTTCAATTTTTGCTCATTATTCAAAGAAATGTGCTATTTTTGCAACTTGTTAGTGCATAGGAGAGAAATGACAACAGTTACAGAGCAAACGATCGACATCGATCAGATCCTCAAAAGTAAGATGGGCGCAAAGGCTAAATTTGTGCCTCGTCCCCTGATAAGTTGGCTTAAAAAGGTGGCTCATCAGGACCAGGTGAACGCTTTTCTTTGGGAGAGTCGTGACAAAACTGGTGTGGAGTGGCTTGAGGAATGCGTAAAATACCTAGATATGACTTTAAAAATCGTTGGGAAGGAGAATCTTCCTGATCCTAACGATGGCAAGCTATATACTTTTGTAAGCAATCACCCGCTTGGTGGTGAAGATGGTGTGGCACTTGGTGCCATCATCGGAAGATTCTATGATGGACGTTTCCGCTATCTGGTTAACGATTTGTTGATGAATCTACCAGGACTTGCTCCATTGTGTATTCCTATCAACAAGACGGGTAATCAGAGTCGCAACTTTCCTGCGATGGTTGAGGCTGGATTCAAAAGCGATCATCATATGCTGATGTTCCCTGCTGGTATCTGTTCTCGCAAGAAGAACGGGGTTATTCAGGATATACCTTGGAAGAAAACCTTCATATCGAAGAGTGTAGAGTATCAGCGCGATGTTGTGCCCATCCACTTTAGTGGTGAAAACAGCAAGTTCTTCTATCGTTTGGCCAACTTCAGTGATAAGCACCTGCCATTTAATCTGGCAATGCTGTTTCTTGTCGATGAAATGTACAAAAACGTGCACAAAACCTTCGAAGTGAAGATAGGAAAGCCTATTCCCTGGCAAACTTTTGATAAGTCAAAAACACCGATGGAATGGGCGGAATTTGTAAGAGAACAGGTCTATAAACTATAAACTTTTTAAGATAGAGAGAATGGAACAGGAAATTATCCAGCCCATAGCCAAAGAGGTTCTAAAAAGTGAACTTACTCCAGAACGTCAGCTCAGAATGACTAATAAGAGTCATAATGAGATATATGTTATTACAGCTCATAATGCTCCTAATGTAATGAAGGAGATAGGACGACTTCGCGAGATTGCTTTCCGCGAAGCTGGTGGAGGTACTGGTAAGTCAATGGATATTGATGAATTCGATACTTGTGAAAACTGTTATAAGCAGCTGATAGTATGGAATCCTGAAGCAGAAGAGATTATAGGTGGTTATCGCTATCTGCTGGGTACTGATTGGGAGTATGATGAAAAGGGTCAGCCTATTCTGGCAACTAGCCATATGTTCCATTTCTCAGAGAAGTTTATTAAGGATTATGCACCTTGGACTATAGAACTCGGCCGTTCTTTTGTTTCTCTACCTTATCAGAGTTCTCGTATGGGTGCCAAGAGCCTGTTTGCTCTCGATAATCTTTGGGATGGACTTGGTGCTCTGACGGTTATCAAACCTAACGTTAAGTATTTCTTTGGTAAGATGACCATGTATCCATCGTATATCCGTAAAGGACGCGATATGATTCTCTACTTCCTTAAGAAGCACTTTGATGACAAAGAGAAGCTGATTATTCCGATGAAACCGCTGGAATTAGAAACCGATATTAAAGAATTAGAAGATCTGTTCGGTGGAAAATCATTCAAAGACGATTATCGTGTGCTCAATGGCGAAATACGTAAGTTGGGCTATAATATTCCACCATTGGTTAATGCCTATATGAGTCTTTCGCCAACCATGAAGCTGTTTGGCACGGCTATCAATTATGGTTTTGGTGATGTGGAAGAGACAGGTATTCTGATAGCTGTTGACGAGATTCTTGAAGATAAGCGTGTACGTCACATCGATTCGTTTATCAAGGAGCATCCTGAGGCATTGAAAATTACCAGCGGCGCTAACAAGGTGATCTATAAAGAAAAGTAAGTTAAAAGATTTAACCTAAAGATAACATATAGTTTTATCTTATTTTAAGAATTTCATCGTACCTTTGCACTCGATATAATAGTACAAAGACGATGAAGAAGGCAATGATGTATCTACTGTTGGCGTTGGGTATCACACTTGGTGTGGTATTCGTAGGAGGTGCGACTGCAGGATTTATTGCCGGTTTCATCGATGGTATTAATGGTGATAAGGTTGGAACCACCTCTTCTATGACTTATATGGTAGGAGTTGGTTCTGTATTTATAGTTATTCTTTGTGGCATTCTGAATTGGGTTTTCCTCAAGCTAGACTTTGCCAGCTATACCATTGGACGTATTCCTAGCACACCTAAATCTGTAAGGTGGAAAGTTTTATTGGGTACAATCCTTGTGATGACAGGTTTTGCTATCATGTCTCATCCTTTATTTAGTAAAGATATGCGCGATATGTTTATGGCGGGTTCGTATGTCTGGATGCATGATCACCTTATATTCTCTATCTTGGTGCTGGCTGTCATTGAGGCTACGGCCAATCTTGTTATTTACGGAGCTATACTCCGTGAGGTGTTAGAGTGGAAGCATCGCCCATGGCAGGTTATTCTGGTGTATTCTTGCATTATGTCATTGATTTCTTTTTTTGCAGAGACGTCTTCGTTTCCGATAGTAACTATAGCGATAGCACAATTTGAAGGATGGATGTACGAGTACACTCGAAGTGTTATACCTGTAATTTTAGGTGATGTGGCTTTTTGGATTGTTTTGCTGTGCTTGGTGGGTGTTCCTGCAAGTGGCTGGTTCCTTCTAATTGGTGCATTGGTGGCTGGGGCGAGCGCACTTCTTGCCTTGAATCCGATGGAACCTTACAAGCCTCTCGAAGATTAATCCTCTACAATCAGTTGTAATCCTATTCCACGAACCGTTTTCAGGTTAATCTTTGGTTCGTCTGCAAGTAGTTTTCTTAGTTTATTGATGAATACATCGAGACTTCTCGATGCAAAATAGTCATCTTCTGTATTCCAGAATCGGCTCAGGATGGCTTCTCTGCGAACTACGTTGTTCTTGTTCTCTGCCAACAGTTGCAGAATCTGTGCTTCGCGTTGGGTTGTGGTTTGAGTTTCGCCCGTTTCATCGTTGCGAAGGGTTGCGTGATTGGCATCCAGAGTGTACTTGCCAAGCTTATAGTGACTTGTCTCATTCTGAGTCTTAGCTCCGCCACGCATCTTCATAAGGGCCTGAATGTGAGCATCCAGTTCCTCAGGAACGAAAGGCTTCTTTACGTAGTTATTGATGCCTAAACGGTAACCTGCCTTTACATCGTTAGGCGAGGTGAGGGCTGAGGTGAAGATGATTATTACATCGCCATCAGTTTCACGGATACGTTCCACCATCTCGAAGCCATTCATAACAGGCATGTCAATATCCGAAATGATAACGTCTGGGTGAATCTCTTCCCATGCTTTAACACCTTCTTTACCATTCTTGGCAGTAGATACCTCGTAGCCGCCAATGATATCTTCCAGACCTGTCTTCTCGATGTAAGCGAGCGATTCGTCGTCTTCAACTAACAATAACTTTATCATACGTTCTTAGGAATATAAAGTGTAAATTCTGAATATTTGTCTTTCTCACTAGATACTGTAACCTTGCCACCATGGGCTTGCATTACCTGATCTACGTAGTTCAGGCCTAATCCAAAGCCTGATACGCCACCTTTGCGATTCTTCTCGTGGATGGCAGCTCGACCAAACTTATCGAAGATAATCTGCTGCTCTTCTTTGGTGATGCCAATGCCATTATCGCGTACCTTTAATAGTACATTCTTGTCTGTATCTATCGATGAAATCTTGATTTTTATCTCATCTTTAGAGTATTTGATAGCGTTATCCAGCAGATTAGCAATTGCCTCTGTCAGGTATTGCTCGTCGGCCAGTACATTCCTTATCTTAAGGTCTGTAACTATCTCTAACGGCTTGTCTGCTTTAGCCTTTGCTTTGTCGATTAAATCGGTGATTATTGGTTCGATATCTATATCCCACTTATTTAGAATAAGCTTTTTATTCTCGAGTTTAGAGATGGTGAGCAGTTTGTTGACAAGAGCTAACAAATGTTCTGCTTCTTCTTCGATGATGGTATAATACTTTTCTTTAATCTGTGGCTTGTCGTCAACTTTTCCACTATGCAGGAAGTGGGCACCCATAATTATCGATGAAAGCGGCGATTTCATGTCGTGAACCATCGCATACGAGAAGTCGTTGCGTAGTTCGGCCATCTGTTCCTGTTCTGTAATAAACCTTAGTAGTTGCACTATGATGATGGCGAAAAAACCAAGGATAAATGCACTCAACAGGAATAGCGGACTAAGCTTCTGAGCCAACTCTGGGTAGGGATTGTTTAGCGCAAGTTGTATTGCTCTAGATTGATCTCTGCGAATGCTAACGGGGTGGGTCAATATTGACCACGATGTGTTGTTGTCGTTGTTCTTTCTAATTATACTCCCTGATGCATCAATTTCAAGTACGGTAACGTTGCGATTTATTTCGGCTACACTAAGTAGAGAATCTACGTATGTAGCAACGGTATCGAGCGAAATCTCTGAGTGATAGTCTTTGCTTAATGCATCGTTTATACCTTCAACTGATGATGCAAGCGAGATGTTGCCTCGAGCCTCAGATAAACTTAGGGTGTCGTCTTTTGTGATAATCTCTGCGCGAGTATAACCCTCGTAAAACATGGCCCATGTTAGCTGGTTGCCTGCACGTTCTGTAATATCTTTGGTTACAGAGCGATAGGTCATCCACATATATAGAGCTAGCAACAGCAAAACTGTCACTGCACTTACTATCGACACATATTTATACTTGCTAGTATGCATAATCGTGTGCAAAGATACGAATAAGTGAGCATAATCCCAAATTTATTTTGGGAATTCGTATATCAGATACTGCATGTTGGGCTCTGTTGGATAGTTCGTGAGTAGTCCAGAGCGTGTTACAAATGACAATATACCGTTATACACACCATTTCCGAATGTGTATTGACCACTATAGATATTGATATGATGAATTCGGCGGGCATCGTAGTTCAGAAGCCGTTCGATATTGCCGACAGGCATACCGTCTATCAGTACCAATGTAGGCAATGAATTTACGTTAGGGGCTTGATTTATAGAGACAAATAACCTGGTAGCACCATTTACTTTTCTTTTGCTTACGTATATTACATATTCAAGTAATACTTCCCTGACAGTCGAGAACTGACGGTATTCGTCGAGATTATAAGTTTGTACTGGTTTCACTCCAAAAACGGTGTCATCATAGTCTAGTGGCACTATCTCTGATTGGTTTTCATCATCTTTTTCTTCTTTGACGGGATGATGTCGCTGCATTTCGATGGAACGCACTTCAACCTCACTTCGATTGTAATGGAACACAAGGTGTGGTAACTTACTGGGAATCAAGGCTTCAAATGGACTAATTATCTCGATGGGCAGGTGTACGTCTGTGTTTGTTACGGCTGAAAGTACTAATGGCTGTTTGCCATAAACTCCGTATGTGTAGAATTCGGCAGTGGAGTCATTAGCCATCTTTCCCTCAAAATAATGTAGCTGCTTGCCTATGATGCTTAAAGATGGTCGTATCTGGTTGGCTTTGAATATATTACCGCTGTTTTTTATACGAGCCTTTATGATATGTCCTTCAGTTTCACGTGCATCTACGCCCTTCTTGGACACTAAATCCGCATTACCATCAACTGACACCCAACAGCTATCGCCTTGCACCCATTCGATATCATCGTCACTACTTTTGCGTAGAGGATTTATAATTGCGATAAGCCGGTTGGCGACGTTAGCGTTGTCGCGAGTATATACTGATAGTACATAATAACCACTATGAAGGTCTGAAGGTAGTTCGATATTACCAGCTCCCTTGCCTTCATAAATACCTATTACGCTACCTGCCGACAGATTATGTGTGTCACATAGTTCTGCGTATGCTATCAGCGCATTATCAGTAGTTATGTTCACCTTCATTGTCTCACCAGCAAGATACCATGAGCGGTCGGTCTCAATGTTTGTTGCAAATGAGCTCATGGTAAACGCCAACACAGCTATAGATGTCTTTATTCTTTTATTCATCTTAGTAACTTACATTTTCTGTTAATGACCAAAAATCAGGTTTCTCTATGTATGCACCTTTTTCTCTGACATCGAGTTGATATAGCCATGCCCATGCAGTTTGTAGTGTAGAGCCCGTTTCTCCTCCGTATTGCCATTCGCATAGATACATACCTATATTTACCAATCTACAGCAGTCCTCTTCTGTTGGATCATCTTTCCAGAATCGAGTGTCAGGTAGTGATGGGTGGTGGATTGAGTATTCCATTGCATTGAGGAAAAATCTGTATTCACTGGTATTCAGCGAACATCCTATAAAACCAATTGCACGTTTGTTCGATGTCAAACAGTGGATGTTTGTTGGCAGAGATGAAGGTTGGGGGGAGAATAGACCTCCCATTTCAGTTGCCACCTGACGGCGTGTAGTTTCGTACTCGTATTCAGCCTTTGATATGGCACGTTGATGTATCAGACCGCTATACCTATAATATATACGCTCATCGCTGCGGCCTATGTCATACATCTTGAGCCCTTTAATATGTTGCCCTTCGTAAGTAGTGCTTGCACCAATCATGATGGTCGAACTTTTAGCATCCTTCCATCCACGCTCAGGAAAAAGTCTGTAGCCGATGATATAAACAGGGCTCCTTGATTCTATGTCATAATACCATTCGGTCACGTAGTCGGGGTGTACTTCCCATGTCTCATCGTATGTCCACGAATAGTAATTAGGCCTATCTGGTTCAAAGGGGGCTTGGGGTGTAACGAGTATGTCAATGTTGCTCTCAGGTGTGTATTGTACTCCGCTTACGTCGGCTATCTTCTCTGTTGGCAGAGGCTTCTGAGGTTCTGATTCATATACCTCGTCGTCTATCTCGATATGTAGATAGTATTCCACGTCAGGATAAAGCGTGTCAATCATGCAGGTATATTGACCGTAGTATAATTCTTCTGTCATATATTCAGAGCCATCGCTGCCTTTTACAGAGACAGTAGCGTGGTTTACATTACCTGCCTGACTTGTATCCCCTCCAAGTCCGATATCGTTCCACCAGCGTGAAGAGTTGACAGAAAGCGTACGTGAAAGGATGAACGTATTCATTTTTCCAGAACTAATGGTTCCTTCAACTACTAGCAAGTTTGTATCATCATCAGGTATATCTGCCTCAAATTCTTCAATACAGCCTGATAGCATACATACACTTATGACAAGACACAGTGTGAAATATTTTTTTGTTTTAAGTTTCATCATATCTTAGTTGAACCGTATGTTAAGTGAGACAAAAGGAATGGCAGTGCCAAACACAGATAACTTATACCCCTTTATTCCCGCACCTTCGTTAACGTAATATACGTTATATGCATTTTTGCGTGCAAGGGCATTATACACGCCTATAGAGAACGATGTGTGGAGAAAACTTGTAAGTTTATGAGTAGGCTCTATATTAAACGCAAGGTCCAGACGCATATAGTCTGGAATACGGTATTTGTTACGTTCTGTATAATAGGGCATATATTTGCGATTAAACGAGTCGTAATATTGTCCGGCAGGGACAGTTGTCGGTCTACCTGTAGCATAGTCGAAATTGCCAGAAAAGCTGTATCTCTCAGTAAACTTAAGGTTGAGTACAGCCTTTACCTCATGAGGCCTGTCGTATTCTGAGGGATACCATTCACCATTATTTAGAGGTGCAGCTACTCTCTTGTCGTCCTGACATAACAATGAGCGTGAGTATGTATAGCTTACCCATCCATTAATTTTTCCAGCGGGTTTCTTTGCCTGAAGCTCTATGCCATAGGCTTTTCCTTTGGTTGGGATAACGTCAGTCTCAAGGTGACGGTTCATCAGCAGAACTGCCGAATTGCGATAGTTGAGATAATCGCCGATATGTTTGTAGTACACTTCTGCTGATAATTCGTACCCTTGACTTCTCACTCCTCTATTCCATTTTTCCTTAGTCTCATAATAGATACCTGTAGCCAGTTGCCAGCCATTCTGGGGCTTGATGTTAAGGTCGGACAGTTTCCAAATATCAGTAGGCGACATAATAGAGGTGTTGGATACCTTATGAATATACTGATGCATGGTGTTGAAGCCTGCCTTCAGCGAAAGATTCTCTTTTAGAGAATAGCGGGCTGACAGACGTATCTCAGGAGCGTGATAGGTCTTGATGATGCCAGACTCCCTGCTACTACTTATTAATGTAGCCTCTGACGGTAGTTCGCCGTCGGCATAATGATTTACATCACGAGGTCCGATTGCATTGAATACTGAATAACGAAGACCTGCAGAAACAGACAGTTTTTCTGTGAGTGAACGTTCGTAGTCGATATATGCAGCACTTTCTAATGCTTTTTCTTTCTGCAATTGGTCTGGCTTTATTCGTGAGTTATCGCCTAGAGGTTCATATTTGCCGGTTTGTACATTGTAGTGCTGTACTGATAGACCGTATGATAGGGTTTGGTTATCAGACAGACGCTGACGGAAATGTAACTTTCCCCATATTTGGTCGATGCCAAAGCTAAGTCGGGCAGCCATAGACGGTATGGCCTTATCATCATTGAAATAGTCGTAGTGGTCAATTCCTGCAGAAAATGTAGCAGTAAGCGTTTCATTCAGGATAGAGCGCCATTCTGCTGATATGTTACGATTAAGATAGCCATATCCGTCCTCTGAACTGAACGAGAACTTATCATTACTCCAATACCCAAACAGCTTGAGGCGATGCATACTGTTAATCTTCCAAGTCAGTACGCCGCCAAAATCATAGAAGTTTGCAGTACCGTTCTTGTAGCCGCTCTTTTCTGGTAGCTTCTTTAGTATCCAGTCGCTATATGTGGTTCGACCATTAAGCAGTAACGATATATGATCCTTTACAATAGGTATCTCAAGATTCGCCCTGCTGGTAAGTGCACCAATACTAGCCGAACCTGTAAACTTCTGCATGTTTGCCTCCTTCGAGTTCACTTTAAGCACACTGCTTATTCTGCCTCCATATTCTACTGGAATACTTGACTTGAACAATTCCACATCTTCAACTGCATCAGAATTAAACGATGTGAACAGTCCGAATAGATGCGATGGGTTGTACACTGTACCTCCATTGAAGAGTATTAGGTTCTGGTCTGTTGCACCTCCTCGTACATTATATCCGCTCGAAGCCTCACCAACGCTTGTTACGCCAGGCAGAGTGAGCACTATCTTCATGATATCCGCCTCGCCAAAGGATGATGGAACATTCTTCAGCAGCTGTGGGTTGAACTTTTCTGAACCCATAGTTGTGCTCTTAACTGCCGATTGGCGACCTGCTAAGACCACAATCTCTGCTAGTTCGTGGTCGTCGGAAATGCTTTTCTTTGCCTTCTCTATACCTGGTGTTACGTAGGTCTTTGTGTTCTTCGATCCTATTGATAGTAATGATTCATTGTCAAGAACTGGTATTCCGGTTATAAGTTTCTTTTCGTCAAATTGTTTGACGTCAGTCCTTGGTTGAGTATAATTGCTCTTTGCTGCCATTGATTCATGATTGGCAGGCGCAGAGTAGATTTGTGGATTTGCAATGGGTGAGCCTGAAATACTCCTTACTACTTTTACAAGACTTCTTTCGCGCTCTTTCTTTGAGAACGAAAGATGATTCTGTTTGGCAAATCGCTTTATCTTTGTTTTCTGTTCAGCGAAAATCTTAGCCACCTCCGATGCACGCTTTACATGATATATTTCTCCTGTAGGAGTAATGAGTGTGTAATGTCCTTTGGTGCTTAGAGTCTTTTGATATGTGTTTTCTCCAAACACAATTCTTTCGCCGCTGTAAATCTTCCATTCGCTATGATAAAGCTGGACACCATTGGTGCTTCCATCGCAAAGTACAGCTGCGTATCGCAGGCTGTCCTCTGGATCGTGCACATATCTGTAGCCGTCCATCTCAAACCAGTCTACGTGTTCTTGCTCAGGCAGACAAAAAACATTTCCTTGTGGAGACAATACAACTACATTCTGTTTCAACTGGTCAAAACGTAGCTGTACATTATCATAAACCACTCCATAATAGCTTATACGGCCTCGATATGTGTTGTCGTTATAATATGGGCTTTCTATCCATTGCCACGATAGGTATTGAGGTTCGATGGTACCCACATATAGACGGGCGAAGTTAGAAGCAGAGGAAAAGTAGTCCTGAGCTCCTACATTCTGCGTCATAGCCAACATACAGGCGAATATCAATAATTTCTTTTTCACTTCTTAATTTATGCTTGATTTTTGAAACCGGATGCAAAGATAATGCAAATTGAGCAAAATACCAAAAGACATCCCATACAAAGAATGCGAGAAGTGTGACTTTTACAATTTCTTAACGTAGAGAGGCTTTCTACCTTAATATATAATTTGTATCTTTGCAACCAAAAACCGTAATATTACAAAATAGAATGATCAGAAAAGTATGTTTGGTAGCCGCATTGATGGCTGCAAGTCTCTGTGGAGCAGAGGAGGTTAAGGTGACATCACCTAGTGGAAATCTGGAAGTCGTGGTGAGCGATGAGGGTGGCAAGGCTACCTATCAGGTATCGCTGGATGGCAAACAGATGGTTGCAAAATCTAACTTGGGACTTAACACAAGTATTGGCGATTTTGTAAATGGGCTGAAGATTGTAAGCAACAAGACCGAGGCCGTAGAGAAGCATTACGATATGCGTACCATCAAGAAGTCGCACATCGACTACAAGGCCAACAAACTGGTGCTGACTGTTGAGAACGAGAAGAAACTTAAGATGACCATCACCTTTATGGTGTCGGATAATGATGTGGCTTTCAAATATGGTATAGCAAAGGGCCCTCGCGACAAGCAGCGCACACTGATATTTGGTGAGGCTACAAGCTTTAACTTCCCTGATGGAACCACAACGTTTATCACCCCACAGATTGGTCCTGAAACAGGTTGGGCTAACACCAAACCAAGTTATGAGGAAGGCTACAGTGTAGACGGCCAGATGAACGTAAAGTCGCACTATGGTCGTGGCTTTACCTTCCCATTG
>Ga0265299_10001130_pt1 | contig 31896 bp, 26 predicted proteins | sample AusTroGonzalo_MG_4_FD_193485 | JGI IMG/M metagenome (GOLD analysis project Ga0265299, IMG submission 193485) | Bovine rumen microbial communities from tropical cattle in Woodstock, Queensland, Australia - Gonzalo_02 | ecosystem: Host-associated > Mammals > Digestive system > Stomach > Rumen ... | reverse complement strand
GTGGGAGACTACCACGTTGATAGGCAGGAAGTGTAAGGCCTGAGAGGGTTTTAGCTGACCTGTACTAATCGCCCGAAAGACTTTCTCTAGGAGAAAAATAAGCCAAGAAGCAAGAGCGTGCGAACGCACGGCTGTTTGCATCGGGAGGGAATCCTCCGAATGTATCTCTCAAGACATATAGGCCGTGGCTATAGCGGTGAGGATCCACCTCTTCCCATTCCGAACAGAGAAGTTAAGCTCACCATCGCCGATGGTACTGACCCACCAGTTGGGAGAGTAGGTAGCTGCGGTTTTTCGAAGCCCCCGGACGTCTTACGACGCTCGGGGGCTTTTTTTTATTCAAAAACTGCAGCTACTCTATTACCGCTCGGTGACGAAGGCGAAGAAGGCTTCGACTTCTTTCAGGGTCGAGAGGCGGGCCATCCAGACCTGGTTGCCAAGGGCGCCGGAGAGGGCTTCGGGCATACGGCCGGTAAAGCAGAGGGCTGCTCCGTAACGCTCCCGGATATCCTCGTAGCTGTACTTGTAGGTATAGCAGTCACGGCGGGAGGCGTAGGCGCAGAAGGCGTCGTCACCGAGTTCCTTGCGGCGCTCGTCAAAGGCGACCATATCGGCCCAGATCTGGAACACGTCGGTATGGTGCGCATAGTTCATCATATCGGGCGTAAAGCCGCCTGCCGGGCGCATATTCACCTCCAGACCAACATAATCGCCCTTTTTCCCCAGCCCTTCACGGTCCCGATCGAGCTTGAAGAACTCGAGATGGACAAAACGGCTCGTGATGCCGAAGGCCTTGACGGTACGGCGACCGATGGCCTTGAGCGCTGCGGGGACGTCCGGGCGAACGTAGTAGCAGGAGTCGAGGTTGCTGTTGACGATATCCATAATCGGGGTCGGATAGACGCCGTTGGATTCGAATACGGGCTCGCCTTTGGAGTTGTAAATGGCATCGTAGGAGACAAGCAGGCCGGTGATGAACTCTTCGAAGACGTAGGCGGGGACGTGGACGGCCTGCTCCACGAGCCAGCCTTCCAGCTCCTCAGCGGAAGAAATCTTGTAGGTCGCTGCGGCGCCGACTCCGTTGTCGGGCTTGGCGATGATCGGAAAGCCTACCTTTTTCGCGAAAGCGCGGACGGCGGCTTCGCCTTCGCTGCCCTTGATCTGCCGGGCAGTAGGGACCTTGCCGGCGGCATAGTACTTCTTCATCTCGGATTTCTCCTTGATGGCGGCGATGCGGTCGGTATGGAGGCCGGTCGTGACGTTGAAATCCGTCCGCAAACGGGCGTCCTGCTCAAGCCAGTACTCGTTGTTGGATTCGATCCAGTCGATCTTGCCGTACTTATAGGAGAACCAGGAAACGGCGCGGAAGACCTCGTCGTAGTTCTCGAGATCGTGGACCTTGTAGTAATCGGTCAGGGCGAACTGAAGCTCAGGCTCCAGCTCTTCGAAGTTCGTGTCGGCGATGCCGAGGACACGGACGCCGTTGGCCTTCAGGCCGGCGCAGAAATGGGAATAGGTCCGCGGGAAGTGCGGGGAAATGAATACGAAGTTCATAAACGGGTAGATTTGATTTTCTTCAGTGATTTTGCGCATCGCGCCGTCGGCGATCTCCCAGGCTTCTCCGAAAAGCTGCGCACGGCCGTCCTGGACCTTGATGTAACCGCCATCGGGGAAGGTGTAGAAGCGATGCTGCCAGCTGTCCGGGAAGATGATGCCTTCGAAAAGGCGCCGTCCGTCGAGGATGTAGTCCCGGACCTGATAGTAGTGCGGGATGATGTTGATATCCGTCAGGCCGAGCCCCTGGAGATGGCGGCGATAGGCCGGATCGACGGATTCTCCGTCCAGTTCCGGGTGCGAATAGACCCGGTCGGCGCAGTTCATCGAACCGGCACTGCAGCCCATTACGACGCCGTCGTAATGCTGCAAGATATCCCGGAGGCCGATCTCGTGGATAAAGGCGTTCTGCGTGGGGACGTGGCCGCCGCAGAGGATGACCCAGTCGGCCCGGCTGACGAGCTCCCGTACCTGACCGGCATTGCGGCGGTCGAGCATCGTCACTTCGGACATCTCGATGCCGGAACGGGTGATGCAGAGGGTCATTCCCGACAGCACTGAATCGGTAAACGCCCGGTCATCCGGGGCTGCACTGATCAGAAGGGTCCGGGGATGCTCGGGGAGAGCAGCCTTGACTGCGGCGAGAAAGCCGTTATCCGTTGTAAAATGGTCCTCGCCGTAACGGGTCGGACTGCCGGTCAGAAAAAGGGTCATAACGCCTGCAAAGATAATAAAAAGCCAGCAAAAAGCCCGCGGCTGCCGTCTTCTGGCACCACCGCGGGCAATACTGGATCGCTAAAGGGATTAGCGGAGCTTCGTGTAACCGTAGCGGGCCTCGTCAGCGAGTTCGATCTCGATGCGCATCAGGCGGTTGTACTTCGCGATACGGTCGGTACGGCTCAGGGAACCGGTCTTGATCTGGCCGCTGTTCGTAGCGACGGCGATGTCGGCAATCGTGGTGTCCTCGGTCTCACCGGAACGGTGCGAGGTAACGGTCGTGTAGCCGTGACGATGGGCCATCTCAATCGCGTCGAGGGTCTCGGTCAGGGAACCGATCTGGTTGACCTTGATGAGGATGGAGTTACCAGCACCCATTTCGATACCCTTCTGCAGGTACTTGACGTTCGTGACGAAGAGGTCGTCACCGACAAGCTGGCAGCGGTCGCCGATGGCCTTGGTGAGCTTCACCCAGCCTTCCCAGTCTTCCTCGCTGAGGCCGTCCTCGATCGAGTCGATCGGGTACTTGGTGATCAGCTGCTCGAGGTAAGCGATCTGCTCCTCGGTGGTGAGCTTCTTGCCGTTCGGATCTTTCTTCTTGCCGTCCTTCAGCTGCTTGTAGTCGTAGAAGAACTTGCCGTCCTCCTTGAAGCAGAACTCGGAAGCAGCGCAGTCCATCGCGATCTTGACATCCTTACCAGGCTCGTAGCCGGCGTTCTTGATCGCAGCGATGATGCAGTCGAGGGCATCGTCGATACCGTCGAGCTTCGGAGCGAAGCCACCTTCGTCACCGACAGCGGTCGAGAGGCCACGGCCCTTGAGCACTTTCTGCAGGGCGTGGAAGACCTCGGCACCGATACGGACAGCCTCAGCCTCGCTCGCGGCGCCGACCGGACGGATCATAAATTCCTGGAAAGCGATCGGAGCGTCGGAGTGCGCACCGCCGTTGATGATGTTCATCATCGGGACCGGCAGGACATAGGCGTTCGTGCCGCCGAGATAGCGGTACAGCGGAAGGCCGAGCTCAGCGGCGGCAGCCTTGGCGACAGCCAGGGAAACGCCGAGGATCGCGTTCGCACCGAGTTTGGACTTGGTCGGAGTGCCATCCAGCTCGAGCATCACCTTGTCGATGGCGCGCTGCTGGGTCGCGTCCATACCGACGACGGCCGGAGCGATCACCTTGTTGACATTCTCGACAGCCTTGAGGACACCCTTGCCGCCATAGCGTTTCGGGTCGCCGTCACGAAGCTCGAGGGCCTCGTTCTCACCGGTAGAAGCGCCGGAAGGAACAGCGGCGGTACCGACAAAACCGGAATCAAGGGTAACTTCAACTTCGATGGTAGGATTTCCACGGGAATCAAGGATCTCTCTACCGAAAACGGATACAATCTGCATAGTATAAGTAGAATTAAGTTGTTGTGGCTTTCAAATCGTACAAATATAATGAATTTTTGAATACGATGTAACAAAAAGGACCCCAGTTCCACCATTTTTAAAGAATCACAAAATATTGTGATTTTCTTGTTGCGGAAGTCAAATATTTCTCTTATTTTTGCAAAAATCACAGTTTATCGGGATTATGGCATCCATCGGACAACAGATCAAAGAACGAAGAAAAAGCCTGAAAGTGACCCAGCGGCAGCTGGCGGATCTTTCGGGCGTAGGGATCAACACGCTCACCAAAATCGAGCGCGAAGAGGCCAACCCCAGCCTCCGAATCCTCGAGCGCATTCTCGACACCCTCGGCCTGGAACTGACCCTGAAGATTAAAGATATTGAATATTAGGAGCATTGACACAAAATCGGGCTTCTGTGCGTTCTGGCTGTCAATGCTCGGGTATTTTGGGGCAAAAACGGCTTTTTTGCCGAAGCATTGACACGAAATCGGGCTCCTGTGCGTTCAGACTGTCAATGCTCGGGCAACAGGGTCTGGGGAGGGTTCAGGCTAATGCAACGAGATACAAAATGCCCCACGGAGTACGCGGGGCAGTAGGAATAAATCCTTCGGCATATAGCCTTATTGTGATAAGATGTAGAAAATCTTATGACGCAAAGATAGTATAAAACTTTAATTCCACATAGCATTATGTCAAAAATCTTAGGCCTCGACTTGGGTACCAATTCTATTGGATGGGCCATCGTTGAAAAGGAAGAAGGTCAACCTTACCACCTTCTTGACAGGGGAGTACATATCTTCCAAGAGGGCGTTGCCCGCGAGAAAAGCGTGGAAAAGCCGGCCGTCCAGGAGAGAACGGCGGCTCGTGCATCCCGGCGCCATTATTTCCGTAGAAGGCTTAGGAAAATAGAGCTGTTAAAAGTTCTGGTCTCCAACGAGCTTTGCCCGTTCCTTTCCGAAGAGGAACTGAATCGCTGGAAGAGCGAGAAGCGCTATCCGATGAATGACGAATTCCTGGCTTGGCAAAGGACGGATGAGAACGAGGAGAAGAACCCCTATCACGACAGATATGTTTGTCTTACCCGTTCGTTGGATATGAAACAAAGATCCGAGCGATACATTCTCGGGCGGGCTTTGTACCATCTCAATCAGCGCAGGGGATTTCTTAGCAACCGAAAAGATGCAGCACGAGAGGACGAGAAGGGAAAGGTGAAGACTGATATTACCTCTCTCTCCGGCGAAATGCAATCGGCAGGATGCAAGTATTTGGGAGAATACTTCTATCAATGCTATGGTAAAGAAAAAATCAGGACGCGATACACGGCAAGAAATGAGCATTATAAAGCGGAATTTGATGCGATTTGCCAGAAACAGCATCTGTCAGAGTCTTTGAAAAAGGACCTTGAGCGGGCTATCTTTTATCAGCGACCTTTGAAGTCTCAGAGGGTCAATGTGGGGAAATGTACGTTCGAGAAAGATAAACCCCGATGTGCGGTTTCACATCCCCGATATGAGGAGTTCCGAATGTGGCAGTTTATCAATTCTATTCGGGTATCTTTCTGTGGAGAGGCGGAAAGGCCATTGACCGTCGAAGAAATCGATACGGTACTGCCGTTGTTCTTCCGGAAAACCAAAGCGGATTTTGATTTTGAAGAGCTTGCTAAGAAGCTGGCTGGAAAGGGGAATTATGCTTATCGCGAGGATGCCCGGGAAGTCGCTTACAAGTTTAATTATAAAATGTCAGCTAATGTGCCGGGATGTCCCGTGTTGGCTGCTGTGCTCGCAGAAACGGGTATCGCTCCTTCTTTAGAGTGGGATAAAGAACTGGCAGCGACCTATACGAAAGGAGAAGGGAAAACGGTTGACCAGATTGTCAATGATGTATGGCACGCTTTATTTGCGTTTGACGATGAAGAAAAGTTGATAGTGTGGTTAAAGGAATCATTACAGTTGGATGAAGAATCGGCCAAAAAACTGGCTAAAGCCAGTATCCCTCAGGGCTATGCTTCGTTGAGTTTAAAAGCAATTAATAAGATACTGCCTTGGCTGAAGAAGGGGTATCTGTACAGTCACGCGGTGTTCTTTGCTAATCTGGGAAATGTCCTGCCCAATGGAACTACACAAGATAAACGAGCCGAGGTTGAAGAGAATATTCGGATCTTACTAGATAGTACAGCCTCTCAGTCACGAATGCAGGAAGCCGCAATCTATAAAGACTTGAAGGGTTATTTTCCGGGGGCTAATCTCGAAAAGCTCTACCACCCGTCAATGATTGAAGTGTATCGCAAGGCTTTGCCGGACGAACAAGGACGGATCCGTTTGGGTTCACCACGGACGGATGCATTCAAGAACCCGATGGCCTTGCGCGCCCTTTTCCGTCTGAGAGCGTTGATTAATCGTTTGTTGGATGAAGGTGCGATAGATACGGAAACTAAGATTCATATTGAATTTGCCCGAGGCCTGAACGACGCAAATAAGAGAAAGGCGATTGAGGATTATCAAAGAGAACTGGCCAAACAGCGAGAAGAAGACCGTAAAAAGATCAAGGCGGAGTTCGTACGTGAATACGGGAAAGATTATGATCCTACGGAAGATGATTTGCTCAAGTATCGTCTTTGGGAGGAACAGGATCACATATGCCTCTATACGGGTCATCAAATCGGATTGTCCAGTTTCTTGGGTACGGCTACCGAATATGATATCGAACATACTATCCCGCGTTCTCGGGGAGGTGACGATTCTCAGATGAATAAAACGCTTTGTGACAGCCATTTCAATCGATTCGTAAAGAAGGCCAAAATCCCCTATGAGTTGGAAGAACAAAAGGTGATTCTGCAGAGAATTGAAAAGTGGAAAGAGCAGATCGATGCGCTTGAAAAGCAGATTGCTTTCCAGAAGAGAAAGAGCCGTGGCGCATCCTCAAAAGCAGAGAAAGACAATGCCATTCGCCAGCGGCATTTACTTACAATGAAGCGGGATTATTGGAAAGGAAAGTATGAGAGGTTTACAATGACGACGGTCCCGGAAGGATTCTCTAATCGTCAGGGAGTAGATATCGGTATTATCGGTAAATATGCCCGATTCTACCTTGAGACGGTTTTCCGTCGGGCCTATATTGTCAAAGGTGCGACTACGGCTGCTTTCCGTAAGGAGTGGGGGCTTCAGAAGGAGTATGTCAAGAAGGAGCGGGTTAATCATTCTCATCACTGTATTGATGCAGTCACGATTGCTTGTATCGGAAAAAATGAATACGATCAGTGGAAGCAGTATATGGAGAGGGAAGATGACTATCTGTTCGGGAAAGGGCCGAAACCGGTATTTGAGAAACCGTGGCCGACCTTTTCCGAGGATGTCAACGCAATTCCCCGGGAATTGATTGTCTCCCATTATACGCCGGACAATATGCCGAAGAAGAGTCGCAAGATCCTTCGCGTCAAAGGGGTTATACAGAGAAATGAAAAAGGTGAACCCATTTACGTACAGGGTGACTCGGCGCGTGGCCTTCTGCACAAGGATACGTTCTATGGCGCGATCAAGCGGGATGATGAGATCCGTTATGTAGTCCGACGGTCTTTGGATTCCATTGAGGAGAAAGATATCAATAATATTGTGGATGATGTTGTTCGCGAGAAAGTACAGATGGCTGCCAAACGAGCGGGTAGCTTAAAGAAAGCGGTGGAAGAAGGGGTGTGGATGAATGAAGAAAAGCATATCCCGATTAACAAGGTGCGGATGTATGCCAATTCGGTTGTCTCGCCCGTACATCTGAAGAGGCATAGAGACGAGTCTGACAAAGAGTATAAGCGCTCGCTTTTTGTGATGAATGACAGCAATTATTGTATGGCTGTATATGGGGATAAAAGGCCCTCTTTCAAGTTGTATTCTACTATTGAGGCCGCCCGTTTATTTAAGGAAAAAGGAGGGATGGATCAATGGATTCCTTTGTCGGACGATAAAGATCTTCCCCTTCGATTTGTTCTTAAAGTCGGCACAATGGTGCTGTTCTATGAGAATAGTCCGAAAGAATTGCTTGAGTGCTCGCAAGAAGAATTAACAGCAAGGCTTTATAAAGTGACAGGCCTATCATCAATGACCATTCAGCGAAAGTATAATTATGGAACCGTTAGTCTAAAACATCATCAGGAAGCAAGGTTGTCTACAGAATTGACTGTTTCAAAAGGTGTTTGGAACAATGGTCAGCCATATCGTGCATTGATTAATCTTTTGCATACTCAGCTTTCCATACTTGTTGAAGGGGTGGATTTTGAGCTATCCACTACCGGACGAGTTATCTTCAAGCCTCATCCTGTATGGTAAAGCGTACATTATTCTTTGCGAATCCTTGCCGCCTGTCCTTAAAGAATGCTCAACTGGTGGTTGAGAACTATGAGACGGCGGAGACAAAGACGGTCCCGATAGAAGATATCGGAGTTGTCTTGATAGAGAATCAGATGGTCACGTTCACGATACCGGCTCTGAATGCTCTGTCGGAGAATAATTGTGCGGTTGTCTTTTGCGATGGAAGGCATATGCCGGTATCGATGCTGATGAATCTGGACTCCAATTCTGTTCAGGCAGAGACGTATCGTTTTCAGATGGAGGCGAGCCTGCCGCTGAAAAAGAATCTATGGAAGCAAGTTGTTGAGGCAAAGATTCGTAATCAAGCCAACCTCTTGAACGAATTGGGAAAAGATGGGGATGCACTTAAACCATACTACGCCAACGTTAAAAGTGGAGATGCGGATAATCGTGAGGGGATAGCGGCGAAGATTTACTGGAATCTGTTGTTTGAAGGTTCTTTCTTAAGATCCCGGGAAGGGGAGGATCCGAATGCGATGCTTAATTATGGATATGCCATTCTTCGAGCTGGGATGGCGCGCGCCATTATGGGGTCAGGACTGTTTCCTGCCTTCGCGCTATTCCATAAAAACCGCTATAATGCTTTCCCTTTGGCGGATGACCTGATGGAGCCCTATCGTCCCTATGTGGATCAGATTGTCTACACACTCTATTCGGAGGGGAAGTATGAGTTGAATACAATAACCAAACAGGCGCTTCTTCGGGTGCTCTTTATCGATACGCGCTTCAAAGATATGACCCGACCGCTGGAATTAGGACTCACGATGACAACGTCTTCTTTGGCGAAGTGTCTTCGGGGAGAACAGAAACAGTTATTGTTCCCTGTGCTATGATTACAGAATACCGGTTGAATGCGTATCATATTATGTGGCTGTTTGTCTTCTTCGACCTTCCTACGACGACGAAACAAGAACGTAAACACGCAGCACAGTTTCGCAAGTCGCTGGAAAAAGATGGCTTTACGATGATGCAGTATTCAGTATATGTACGCCATTGTCCTTCTAAGGAGAATAGGGATGTTCACATAAACCGTGTAAAAATAGCTGTTCCAGAAGTAGGTATGGTCAGCATTATGGCGGTGACGGACAAGCAATACGGAGAGATTGTCAACTTCTGGGGGAAAAAACAAAAGCCATCGCCTGAAGTACCGCTACAATTGGAACTCTTTTAAGAAAAACGTATTTTTGCAGAAGAAGAATTACGGCATCAAATCACTTCTTTGCTACTTATCTGTCCTTTTTAATAAGGGCAAGGACGCATTAAATGCCTTATATTCAAGGAATAATACCCCCAAGGTTGTGATTTGATGTAGAAAAGGAATAAGGAACAACTCCGTCGCATTAGCAAGCACCATCCCTTCGTTGTGATTTGATGTAGAAAAGGAATAAGGAACAACCCTTGCCGGGCTTTTTGAAAAGCACGATGCGTTGTGATTTGATGTAGAAAAGGAATAAGGAACAACTGATAAATCTTATCCTCCAGCGCCCGGGTTGTTGTGATTTGATGTAGAAAAGGAATAAGGAACAACACTCCCTGATGAAAGGTATTATAAAGAACTGTTGTGATTTGATGTAGAAAAGGAATAAGGAACAACACCGATACGACGAGAAATCATTACCGCGAAGTTGTGATTTGATGTAGAAAAGGAATAAGGAACAACGCCCTTGCTCAAAAAGCTTGAGGGCAGCGGGTTGTGATTTGATGTAGAAAAGGAATAAGGAACAACGTCGGTTAAGACCACGTTGCAGGCGAGCCAGTTGTGATTTGATGTAGAAAAGGAATAAGGAACAACCCCGGCAGCGCGGAAGGGCGCTTGTACCAGGTTGTGATTTGATGTAGAAAAGGAATAAGGAACAACACAATATCTTCATCATTCAACCAAAAGCGGTTGTGATTTGATGTAGAAAAGGAATAAGGAACAACCTCAGCAGACGACAACAACGAATATACCGAGTTGTGATTTGATGTAGAAAAGGAATAAGGAACAACGCATACATCCAATTATAATAGCGTTGATTGTTGTGATTTGATGTAGAAAAGGAATAAGGAACAACTTATACAATTCACGCTATGTTGCGCGGCTCGTTGTGATTTGATGTAGAAAAGGAATAAGGAACAACGCGATAAACTACTAAAGCTATGAAACAAGAGTTGTGATTTGATGTAGAAAAGGAATAAGGAACAACTAGAGCATTCTGCCGAAGCGACCAGCACGCGTTGTGATTTGATGTAGAAAAGGAATAAGGAACAACTTCTGCTTCGACAAGTCCCTTAAACCCTTGTTGTGATTTGATGTAGAAAAGGAATAAGGAACAACTTTTGAAAAAAAATCTACAAAAAATTTTGGTTGTGATTTGATGTAGAAAAGGAATAAGGAACAACGAATGCCACGGCATCTACGTCAACGCAGAGTTGTGATTTGATGTAGAAAAGGAATAAGGAACAACACTGCTGACGATGGGGTCGCAGCTTTAATAGTTGTGATTTGATGTAGAAAAGGAATAAGGAACAACTGTACGATCTTTCATAATACCTACAATTTAGTTGTGATTTGATGTAGAAAAGGAATAAGGAACAACTGAGCCGCCTGATGAAATACTGGTACAGGTGTTGTGATTTGATGTAGAAAAGGAATAAGGAACAACATATCCGATTTTGAAAAAAAATATCTTCATGTTGTGATTTGATGTAGAAAAGGAATAAGGAACAACGCTTACCAATAATAGAACCCGGCTCCTCAAGTTGTGATTTGATGTAGAAAAGGAATAAGGAACAACAGGTTGGAGAACAAGTCGCAAGGCGACCGGGTTGTGATTTGATGTAGAAAAGGAATAAGGAACAACTATCATAGGCCAATACTGCAAGTTTTGCCTGTTGTGATTTGATGTAGAAAAGGAATAAGGAACAACCTCTGCCTTATACGGGCATTGCTTGAAGAAGTTGTGATTTGATGTAGAAAAAGCGCCGTAGGTTGTTAGCAGCGGAAGAGCATTGACACAAAATCGGGCTTCTGTGCGTTCTGGCTGTCAATGCTCGGGCATTTTGGGGCAAAAACGGCTTTTTTGCCGAAGCATTGACACGAAATCGGGCTCCTGTGCATTCTGGCTGTCAATGCTCGGGCATTTTGGGGCAAAAACGGCTTTTTTGCCGAAGCATTGACACGAAATCGGGCTCCTGTGCATTCTGGCTGTCAATGCTCGGGCGGCGCAACGTGTCGCAATCCGGCGAAATGCCGCGCAATGCGTCAAGGGCGCTGATTGCTGCCTTTTGGTCGAAGGCGGGACGGAAATAGGATTAAAATGATTATATTTGTACGCTTACAAGGATCATTCTATGCAAACAGGAACGATATCCCAAATCATCGGCCCGGTCGTGGACGTGCATTTCGACCTTTCCACGGAAAGCGGCGCCCCCGCGCAGGCCGATGCCGCACCCTCCCTTCCGAAAATCGGCGAGAGCCTGCACATCACCCGCGACGACGGCCGCATCCTGGTCGTCGAAGTGCAGCAGCACATCGGCGAAGACACCGTCCGGACCGTCGCGATGGACTCCACCGACGGCCTCCGCCGCGGAATGGAAGCCGTCCCGACCGGGCAGCCGATCACGATGCCCGTCGGCGCGCAGATCCGCGGCCGCGTGATGAACGTCGTAGGGGAGACCATCGACGGACTCGGCACGCTCGACCGCAAGGACGCCCTGCCGATCCACCGCGAGCCCCCGAAATTCGAAGACCTCAAGACTTCGCAGGAAGTCCTTTTCACCGGCATCAAGGTCATCGACTTGCTCGAGCCCTACCTCAAGGGCGGCAAGATCGGCCTCTTCGGCGGCGCCGGCGTCGGCAAGACCGTTCTGATCAAGGAGTTGATCAACAACATCGCCAAAGCGCACAACGGCTTCTCCGTCTTCGCCGGTGTCGGCGAGCGTACCCGTGAGGGCAACGACCTGCTCCGCGAAATGATCGAGTCGAACGTCATCCGCTACGGCGAAGCCTTCAGCAAGGCGATGGAGGAGGGAAAATGGGACCTTAGCCTCGTGGACCCGAAAGAGCTCGAGAAGAGCCAGGTCGCGATGGTCTTCGGGCAGATGAACGAACCCCCGGGCGCACGTAGCTCCGTCGCCCTGAGCGGCCTGACCCTCGCCGAATCCTTCCGCGACAGCGACACCGGCGCCGGTCCCCGCGACATCCTCTTCTTCATCGACAACATCTTCCGCTTCACGCAGGCCGGCTCCGAAGTGAGCGCCCTTCTCGGCCGTATGCCCTCCGCCGTCGGTTACCAGCCGACCCTCGCAACCGAAATGGGCCGGATGCAGGAGCGCATTACCTCCACGAAGAACGGTTCCATCACCTCCGTCCAGGCCGTTTACGTCCCCGCCGACGACCTCACCGACCCGGCGCCGGCAACGACCTTCGCGCACCTCGACGCGACCACGGTGCTCAGCCGTAAGATCACGGCCCTCGGCATCTACCCCGCCGTCGATCCGCTCGAATCGACCTCCCGCATCCTGGATCCCAACATCGTAGGCCAGGCGCACTATGATACCGCCCAGCGCGTCAAGCAGATCCTGCAGCGCAACCAGGAACTGCAGGACATTATCGCCATCCTCGGTATGGACGAGCTCTCCGACGAAGACAAGCAGACCGTCAACCGCGCCCGCCGCGTACAGCGCTTCCTTTCGCAGCCCTTCCACGTCGCCGGCCAGTTTACCGGCGTTCCTGGCGTGATGGTCTCGATCGAGGATACGATCAAGGGCTTCAATATGATCCTCGATGGCGAAGTCGATTACCTCCCCGAACAGGCCTTCCTGAACGTCGGCACGATCGAGGACGCCATCAAGAAGGGCGAGGCCCTGCTCGCCGCAGCGAAATAAGCGATGGCCGAGCTGAAACTCCATATCGTTTCGCCCGAAGGTACGCTCGTGGACGGCGTGCCGGTCAGCCTCGTGCGCCTTCCCGGCGCCGCGGCCCCCTTCACCGTCCTGCCGGGCCACGCCCCGCTGATTTCCCCGCTCCTTCCCGGAGCCGTCACCTACGACGGTCCGGACGGTCCGGGGTCCCTTACCATCCGTAGCGGCTTTGTCCGCGTCACCCGTTCCGCCGTCGAACTTGCCGTAGAAGTCTAACCGATGCGTCGTGCCCTCCTCATACTCCTCGCCCTGCTGCTCGCTTCCGTCACGGGATTCGGCGTCGGCATAGTGCCCTCCGAGGGCGTGTCCACCCCCGGACACGGGCAGGGGGAGGGGCCCGTCGATAGCGAGTTATCGCGAAGCGATGACGAAGATGGCGATGGGAGGGGCCGGACGAGCGAAGCGAGGGAGTTCCTCGGAGGACACTATGCCGACGCCGATGTGGCGGAAGAGCAAGATGTCGACGTCGTCGAAGTGATCTTCGAGCACATCGGCGACGCGTATGAGTGGCACATCACGACGATCGGCACGCACCATATCGCGATACCCTTACCTATTATTATATATAGCCGCAGCGAAGGCTTCCATTGCTTCCTCTCGAGCCGGCTGCACCACGGCGCCGTCTATGGCGGACTCCAGATTGCGACCGATGGCCCCGACAAGGGCAAGGTCGTCGAAGCCGCAACCCTGGAGCGGCCGCTGCTCGATCTCTCGATCACGAAGAACGTCGCCTCGCTTCTGCTGAGCTGCCTGCTGCTTCTGTGGCTCGTTCTCGGCTCGGCCCGATGGTACAAAAAGCACGATGCGCTGAAGGAGGCGCCGCGCGGCCGGGCGGCCCTGATGGAACCGCTCATTATGATGATTCACGATATGGCCCGCGACAATATCGGCGAGAAAGACTACCGCCGCTTCTCACCCTACCTTTGCACGGCCTTCCTGTTCATCCTGCTGAACAACTTCCTCGGCATCATCCCCTTCTTCCCCGGCGGAGCCAACTTGACCGGCAACATCGCCGTCACCCTGGTCCTGGCCCTTTTCACCTTCTTCACCGTCAACCTCTTCGGCACGAAGCACTACTACAAGGAAATCTTCGCCCCCGAAGTCCCCGGCTTCCTCAAGCCGATTATGCCGGTGATCGAGGTCTTCTCCGCCCTGATGAAGCCCGTCTCGCTGACCATCCGACTCTTTGCCAATATGCTCGCCGGCCATATTATGATCCTCAGTATGGTCTGCATCATCTTCATAATGGCCAAATACGGCGCCGTCCTGTTCGGCTCGATGAGCGTCGTCTCCGTCCTATTCGGCATCTTCCTCGATATGCTGGAATGCCTCGTTGCCTTTATCCAGGCCTATGTCTTCACGATGCTCTCGTCGATCTACATCGGCCTTGCCCGCGTACACGAAAATTAACCTATAACAAACCAGTGATATGATTCTTACAACTGTCATCCTCGAAGCCGCCGCCCTCGGAAAGGTCGGTGCTGCCATCGGCGCCGCCATCGCCGCCATCGCCGCCGCCTTCGGCATCGGCAAGATCGGTAAATCCACGATGGAATCCACGGCCCGCCAGCCCGAGTCCGCGAACAACCTCCGGACCTCGATGATCATCTCCGCAGGTATGATCGAAGGCGCCTGCCTCTTCGCCATCATCGTCTGTCTGCTCGCCATCTTCCTCTAGCAGCACATCGCTATGTCACTCGTAACCCCTGACTTCGGGCTTCTTTTCTGGATGGTCCTCATCTTCGGCGCGGTCTTTTTCGTCCTCGCCAAGTTCGGCTTCCCGATCATTACCGATATGGTCGATAAGCGGAACCGGGCCATCGAGAAATCCCTCGAAGACGCCAGGGAGATCGAGGGTAGGATGGAACGCATCGAAACCGAGCACGCAGAGATTCTCGCCCAGGCCCGTCGCGAGCAGCAGGCCCTTCTCTCGGAAGCCGAGCAGACCCGCCGCCGCATCGTCGACGAAGCCCGGACCGAAGCCCGCGAAGAGGCCGAAAAGATCGTCGCCGCCGCCCGCATCGAAATCGCGGCCGAGAAGGAGACCGCCCTCCGGGACGTCCGGAAAGAAGTCTCGCTCCTGTCGGTCGCCATCGCGGAGAAGATCCTCCGCCGCGAGCTCGGAGACGACAAGGCCCTGAACGCCTACGTCGATACCCTCCTGAAAGAGGCTGAATCCAACCGTCCGCCGCAAGCATCGTAAAGCCCATAGGAAATGACCACCAGCGGAATCATCGCATCCCGGTACGCCCGCGCCCTGCTCCTCTACGTACAGGAGACAGGGGAGGGAGCGCGTGTCGCCGAACAGGCGGAGCGCCTCGAGCGTGCCCTGTCGGAGGTTCCGGAAATGGTCCGGCTCCTCGATGATCCGGAAGCCGCCGCCGCTCCGCGCAAGATGGAGCTGCTCTGGACGGCCCTCGGCGCGGACGCAATGGCCCCTTCGCTGGAGAAGTTCCTGCGCCTGGTGATGGAGAAAGGACGGACCGCGCAGCTGCGGCTGATGCTCCACGACTACATCGATGCCTGGAACCGTTCGCAGCACGTGCTTCACGCGCAGCTTCGGGCGGTCACCCAGCCGGATGAAGCGTTTCTCGAGCGCATCCGCGAGCTGGTCCGCAAACAGACGGGCTGCGAAACCGTCATCCATCTCACCCTCGACCCCGGCCTCATCGGCGGATTTGTCTTCGAAATCGAAGACTGGACCCTTGATGCCAGCGCGGCCCGTCAGCTCCGACGGATCCGCCGGCAGTTCATTGAAAACAACAGAAGAATCGTTTAGGTATGAATAACAGCAACCTCAAGGCCAGCGAACTCTCCGAAGTGCTGCTCGGTCAGCTGCGGGATATGTCCTTCGCCCTCCGGATGGAGGAAACGGGAAAGGTCCTCCAGGTCAGCGACGGCGTGGTCCGTCTCTATGGCCTGTCGAACGCGCAGGCCGGCGAGCTCCTCGAATTCGAGGAAAGCGGAATGATGGCCGTCGTGATGAACCTCGAGCCGGACAACGTCGGCGCCGTGCTGATGGGCCCCACCGAGCGGATCAAGGAAGGAATGACGGCGCGCCGCACGGGCCGCATCGCCTGTGTCACCGTCTCCGAGCAGATGGTCGGCCGCGTCGTCGACCCGCTCGGCAATCCGCTGGACGGCCTCGGCCCGATCCCCGGCGAGAAGACCGATATGCCGCTCGAGCGCAAGGCACCCGGCGTCATCTTCCGCCAGCCCGTGAGCGAACCCCTGCAGACGGGCCTCAAGGCGATCGATGCGATGATCCCGATCGGCCGCGGACAGCGCGAGCTCATTATCGGCGACCGGCAGACGGGTAAAACCGCGATCGCGATTGACACAATCATCAACCAGCGGGCCGACTTCCTCGCCGGCAAGCCCGTCTTCTGCATCTACGTCGCCGTCGGGCAGAAAGGCTCGACCGTCGCCTCGATCGTGGAGACCCTCCGGGCCCGCGGTGCGATGGACTATACGGTCGTCGTCGCCGCTACGGCTGCGGATCCCGCTGCGATGCAGTTCTACGCACCCTTTGCCGGTGCGGCCATCGGCGAATACTTCCGCGACACGGGCCGCCACGCGCTCGTCGTATATGACGACCTCTCCAAGCAGGCCGTCGCCTACCGCGAGGTCTCGCTTATCCTGCGCCGCCCCTCCGGCCGCGAAGCATACCCGGGTGATATCTTCTACCTCCATAGCCGCCTCCTCGAGCGCGCAGCGAAGATCATCGCGGAGCAGTCCGTCGCCGAAAAGATGAACGACCTGCCCGACGCGCTGAAGGGGAGAGTCCGCGGCGGCGGCTCCCTGACCGCCCTGCCGATCATCGAGACGCAGGCCGGCGACGTCTCCGCCTACATCCCGACAAACGTGATCTCGATCACCGACGGACAGATCTACCTCGAATCCTCGCTCTTTAACCAGGGCATCCGCCCGGCGATTAACGTCGGTATCTCGGTATCCCGTGTCGGCGGCAGCGCGCAGGTCAAGTCGATGAAGAAGGTCGCGGGCACCCTCAAGATCGATCAGGCGCAGTACGCCGAGCTCGAAGCCTTCTCGAAATTCTCCTCCGATATGGACAAGGTCACGGAGATGGCCCTCGACAAGGGCCGCAAGAATGTCCGCCTGCTGATCCAGCCGCAGTACAGCCCGATGCCCGTCGGCGAGCAGGTCGCGATCCTCTACTGCGGCACCAACGGCCTGATGCGCGACATCCCGATTGACTCCGTCCCTGCCTTCCAGGAAGCTTTCCTTTCGCAGATGCGCGCCTCGCACCGCGAAGACGTCCTCGAGCCCCTCGCTGCGGGCAAGGTCTCCGACGAGATCGCCGAGACGCTCCGCCGCGTCGCCGCCGAAGTCGTAGCCGGTCTGTCCTAAACTAGCGCCCTATGCCGTCCCTCAAGGAAACCAAGACCCACATCGCTTCCGTCAAGAGTACGCTGAAGATTACCTCCGCGATGAAACTCGTCGCATCGGCGAAGCTGCACCGTGCGCAGCAGGCCGTCGAGGGGATGCGTCCCTATGCCGGACGCCTCGCGGGGATCCTCGCCGAGATTCCGGCGGCCGAGAATCCCTACACCGCGCCGCGGGAGGAGATCCACCGGGTCGCCCTGGTTGCCTTTGCCTCCAATTCCTCCCTTTGCGGCGGCTTCAACGCCTCCGCCCTGCGCCTGACGCTCGAGACCGTCGAAGCGTATCGCGCCGAGGGAATCACGAAGGTCAGCGTCTTTGCCGTCGGCCGGAAAGTCGCTGACGCCCTGAAGAAAGTGGGTCTGACCGCCCCGGCGCTGGAGGGCATTACCCCGGAGGGACTGACCCATCTGGCCGAGCACCCCTCCTACGAAGGCGCCGCCGCCCTGGCTTCCGCCCTGATGGCGGCCTACGCCGACGGGACCTTCGACCGGATCGAACTGATCCACAACCATTTTATCTCCACCGCCTCCCAAAAGCCGCAGCGCGCCGCTTTCCTGCCGGCCGACCTGCCTGCCTGGGACGAAGCCGCAGCAGACCGCGACGACGTGATCGTCGAGCCCGATCCGGCGACGGCCTTCGCCGCGCTCCTGCCGCAGGTGATCCGCCTCAGCCTCTATACGGCCCTTCTCGACAGCGCCGCCGCCGAGCACGCCGCCCGCACGATCGCGATGCAGACCGCATCCGACAATGCCGAGGATCTGCTCGACACCCTCACCCTCGAATACAACAAGGCAAGGCAGCAAAAAATTACCGCCGAGATATTGGATATCGTCGGCGGTATGGCGGTTTAAGGAAAAATCCTTTTACATCACCTCGATCTCATCGATCACGATCGCGGCGTGCTCAATGCCCGCGGCGGCCGCAGTGCGGAGGTGCGGAAGCGCCTCCTGATACTGACCCTTCGCGCAGAGCAGCATACCCCGGCTGTACTCAGCCTCCGGCGAGTTGCCGGCCTTGGCGAGCTTCGCTTCGGCGGCGACATAGTCTTCCTCGACCATATCGGCGTTCGCGGCGTTCAGGTTCGCAGCCTCATCGTCCGGGAACTGCTCCAGCGCCTTGCGGTACACCTCGATGAACTCGGGGCTGCCGGCCGGCAGGCTAGAAGCGGCGATGTGGTACTCCTTCAGGGAAACATCCTCCGGATGATGCTTGATGACCTTGAGGATCTCCTGCGGAGTCACATAGGTACGGATACCGTACTCGACGGCGCAGCGGGTCTTGCGGAGCATCGGGATGCAGTCCTTCATAATCTTCTTCCAGGAAGCGGCGTGGGCGGCCAGCTGGCGCTCCTTCGCGTCGTTGTCCGCAGCGCTGTCCATAATCGCGAGCAGCGCATCCTTGTCGTCCAGTTCGCTCTCGGCGATGTACTCGCGCAGACCGTCCATATCCTCAGCTGTGTAGGAAGTGATCAGGTGCTCGGTAGGGAGGTCCACCTTGCCGGCCAGGTAGTCGGCAATCGCCTCGACGCGGCCCTTGGCCAGGGACTCGTTGAGCTTGTAGCTGCCTTCCGGGGAAGCGGTGCTGCTCAGGTAGATGTTCTGAATCGTGTAATCCGGGTTCTCGTCGACCTTCTCGATCGCTTCCTTGATCTTGTGCAGCGCGATCGCGTTGTGCAGGTGGTTCGGATTCAGCTTCGTGCTCTTGACCGGGAAGTGGATCGTCGTCACGACGCTGTCCTTGCGGATCTTCGTCGCGTACGCGCCCATATCAACATAGATGAACTGCGGGACGAAGTCGAACACCGGGTTGTCGAACTCGCCGATCGGGTCGCTGTCGAAGCTGCCGCTGTCGCCGCAGCAGCCGATGTACTCGTTGCGCAGCACCAGGGTCGCACCGTTCATCCATTTCTCATAAGCAACGGCATCGCTGTAGTGCAGCGTAGCGGGGAGGTCAGCCTTCTGCAGCTGGCCGTCCACGCCGGCCTCGGTCAGGAGGGGATAGAACTTCTCACGGCTGTAGTAGCCAACCGGCTTGAGGGCGAGGGTATCCTCGGCGCCCATAAGGACCGGACGGAGCACATAAGTCTTCGCAGAACGGACGAGGGACTTGTCGATGTTGAGGTCCATCTCTACATTCATAGTTTTACGCACGCGCGTGAGGGTGACATTCTCAGCCTGCGCAAAACCGATCACGGGAATGAGCAGGAAAAGGGCGGTTAAAAACTTTTTCATATTTTTTGCGTTAACATTTTGGACATACCTTGCGTTTGCAAAGATAGTAAAAATTTTAAGGAAAAGTTTTTTGGATAGAAAAAAAACCCTATATTTGCATTCTGAACGATGGATTTAGACGAAATGTACGCCTGTTTTTACAGCCAAATTTTTGTCCGGAGCCGTTGCCGTGTTGCTGCAAGTGTCTCACTATCAGGCGCTTGTTGCGGTGTCGGGAACGGTCTATCGTCCGTAGATGCATTACCTTGCTCTGCGATGTCCCGGAAGGGAGATCGCTCCAAATAAAAAATTGAAAAACCTAAATTATTAATTTTTAACCTATTTAAATTCTATGCAACACAAATTTTTGTTTGCCGCACTCCTGTGCGGAGCGATGTGCCTCACGGGCTGCCTCAAGAATGAGGAATCGGATTCCGTTGAGAACGTCCGCAACGCGAAGGCAAATGAGTTGAATGCGAGCGCCGACCTTCTGAAGGCCCAGGCCACCGCTGAGACCGTTCGCGCCAACGCCGACGCTGCTCTCGCAGCTGCTCAGGCCAAGGTCGCTGAAGCCAACGCCGCTAAGATCGCTGCTGAGACTGAGTATCAGAAGGTCCAGAATCAGATCGCTGCCCTTGAGGTTCAGCTCAAGCAGATCACCTATGACACCAAGAAGGCTGAACTTGAGGTCAAGAAGAAAGAGTATGAACTTCAGCTCAAGGAACTCGAGGCTCAGATCCTCTGGGCTAACGAGGCGCTGGCAGAAGCTCAGGCTGAGATCGAACTCGCTCTCGCGCAGCTCGATTATGAGATGCAGAAGGCTCAGATCGAACTCGCTGCCCAGCAGGCTGCCCTCGATCTGCTGATCCAGCAGAAGGCTGCCGAGCAGGCTGCTGCCGACTATGCTTACATCCAGGAAATCTCCGATGTCTATTTCGGTCTGGAGTCTCAGATCCTTGCTTGGGAGCAGGAGATTGCCCAGAAGGAATTCGAGATCGAGCTCCTCTCCTTCGAGATGGAAGAAGACTTCGACCAGGTTCTTGAGGACTACCTCGAGCTCTGGGAAGAGTATGACGAGATCGAGATTGAGTACGAGCGCCTTGCCGCCCTCTATGAGTGGATTGAGGAAGAATACCTCACGATGACCGAGGACGAACTCGAGGACGCCAAGCTTGAAGCTAAGGCTCTCTTGATTGAATTCCGCAACTACCTCGCCGACGCTCAGGAGGCTTATGTTGAAGCTGGTGAGGCTGTCGCCGCTGCCGATGATGCTATTGAGAATACCAAGTACTACGAATATACCTGGTATAACGATGATTATCATATTCTTGGTAATTTGGAATCCCGGATCGGTGCCTCTTGGTATTATAACTACGATGAGGACGGCAACTATCTCGAGGAGCTTGCTTATTACAACGCTGAAGGTGAATATACTCCGCTGTTCCAAGACTCTTATTGGGCCTTCAAGGATGTGATTTCCTATGACGATGCGAACGAGATCTATGATCTTGCTGAAATGTCCGAGAAGGGTATCAATCTCCCTGCTAGCGCTCATTATTATGAGTACTATGATCTGGTTCCTGCTAAGACCCACGTTGACGCTGTAGAAGCGGCCATTGATGAACAGATTGACCTGGTAAAGGAAAATGCTGAAGCTCAGAAGGTATGGGCCGCAGATCAAAAGGAAGCTATGATTGAGATCTTCCAGAATCAGCTCGATGTGTACAACGCTGAGTTCGCCAAGTATCAGGAATACCTCGCTGAAGCCGAGCCGATTGTTACCGCTCAGGAAGAAAAGGTTTCCGATTTATTAGAGGCCTACAATGCTGCCTATGAAGCTTTCCAGGCCAAGTCTGCTGAGCAGTCTTATGCTTGGATCAACAATGTTGAGGTCAAGGAAGCCCTCGAGGCTTGGGACCGCGCTATGGATACCGTTGAAATCAAGATCAACTATCTCAATAATGTGGCTGTCCCTGCTGCCAATGAGGCCTATGATGCTCTTATTCAGGCTGAAGCTGACTCTATCGATCTCGATAATATGATTATCAGCTCCTTCCCGGTTCCTTATCCGGTTACGAATGGTGTAGAGGCCCTCAAGAACCGCGATTATCGTCGTGCTGAACTTCAGGGTGCGATCAAGGTCGCTGAGAAGAACCTCGCTGACGGCGCTGCTAAGAAGACCGCTTACGAGAACGCTGTTAAGGCTGAAGCTGACGCCAAGAAAGCTTTCGAGGATGCTCAGAAGGACGAAGCGACCAAGTATGCCGCTTACCAGGCTGCCCGCGAAGCTTCTACCGCTGATCCTTACAACACCGATAAGGCTACCGCCACAACGAACGCTGAGACCGCTTGGACTAATGCGAAGACGGTCACCGGTGAGAAGGAGACGGCTTGGAACACTGCCAAGGGCACTCTCACTACCGCTGCGGGTGAATATCTGCCGCTCGTAGAGGCTGTTGAGAACGCCCAGCTTGCCCTTGCTGCTTTCGACGAAGAAATGAAGGAAGCTGATCTTGAGACCGCTCTCCAGCTCGCTGCCGAGCATTGCGCTATGATGCGCGCGAACGACGAGGTTGCCTATCAGAACTATCTTGACGCCATCGATGCGTACAATGAGGCCACAGATAAGGCAGCCGAAGCACAGGACAACTACTTGAAGGTTGCTCAGGATTACGATGACTATGTCAACGCCATTGATGACGAGGCGTATGAGGCCTGGATTGCTGCTTGGGAGGTTTATAACACCGAGTCTCTGATCTTGAATCGTATGATCAACAACGAGTATACCGACTATACTGCTTATGCTTGGCTTGTCAACGAGGAAGAGAACGAGGACTGCATCCAGAACAAGATCGCTGAACTCGAGGAGAAGATCGAAACTGTACCTTATGACTATAATGGTGACGGTGAAGACGAGACCTTCGAGGAGTATATCGCCCAAGTTGAAGGTTGGATTACCGATGCCGAAGATGAGAAGGAATTCTGGATGGAGCTGATCAACCTCTATGAGGAGCAGTACAAGCCGGCCTATGACGAGGCTATCGAGGCTTACAACGAGGCTAATTATGAGGCTTATGTCTGCAAGGTTACCGTTGATATGCTTCAGAACATCGTCAATGCCCTTGTTGATGAGTACAACGCACTTACCGGTGTAACCTTCATCGATGAGAACGGCAACGAGGTTGAGGTTGAGGCTTATCTCGCCAATCTCGAGGCTCAGATGGAAGCTAAGATCGCTCAGCTCGAGAATAAGGTTGACCAGATCAACGCCTTGATTGACAACTACAACCAGGATGCTATCGACGACGAGGCTGATCTCGAGACCCTCGAGGCTGAGATCGTTGAACTCCAGAACAAGATCGCCCTCTATTCGATCATTGCTGACAAGTACTTCGCTCTGATCAACGAGTGGCTTGCTCTTCAGTAGTAGTTTGGGATACTATCCAAAGCGTTAAGAATTTAACCCAGTAATCAATGAAAATCAAAAGCATAATCGCGATTGCGGCAGCTATGTTGCTCGGAATCAGCCTTCAGGCTCAGGAGTATAAGGGCCCCCTTAAGCCCGTACGCCTTGGTATCGCCGTGACGGCTGGCAGCAACAGCTACCTCGACGTGACCGCCCTTCCGGGTATGCAAACCTCTTACGGAGCCGAAGCCTTGTCCGTCGGCTGGACGGACAAGGCCACGGCCTTCGGTCTGGAGGGAACCCTGATCTTCTGCGACCGCTGGAAACTGGATCTCGGTGGCGAGTTCTCGTACTACAACAACCCGGCTTATGTCGAGGTTCCCGGTACGTACGAAGGTGTCGCCGGCTATGAGATTGGACAAATCCCTGACTACGAGGCTGTCAACGCTAAGGCTGATCTGAACTGGCTGGCCCATATGGCTTTCAGCTACTACTTCAGAATGCCTTCCGTCCCGTGCCTGCGCCCCTATGCCGGCGTTCGTTTCACGGGTGCCTATGCCTCCAATTGGGAGAGAACTGATAAATATGAGGCCCTGGGTTCCTCTGATGCTGAGACCTATTACTTCAGCGTCGGTGCCCTGGTCGGTGTCGATTGGTACTTCAGCCAGAACTTCTACGTAGGTATGGCCGTCGAACCGTATCGCTACACCTACGGCGTGGTCAAGTATCGTCCGCAGGAGGGCCTTGCCCCGATCGGTGCCGATACGCACTTCAACGGTGCCTTCGTCGAGCCCCGCCTGAAAGTCGGCTTCCTCTTCTAGGAGATCCGTTTCCTTGAAACTCCAAAAACCCGAGCAGGTTTCCCTGCCCGGGTTTTTTGGTGTTATACCCATTCGACATCTGTGAGGTCCAGCTCGTTGGCCGGGAGGTTCCAGCCCGGGGACCAGATGAAGGTATAGCCGCGTAATTCCTTCGGGATTCGGTTTAAGAAGGCGAGTTTCGGCTCGCCGTAATCTCCGGAGCTGCCGTACAGCGTGATCTTCCGCTGGATATCGTCCTTGTCGTACCATCCTCCGCCCCGGACCCGGAGATACGTTCCCGTCATCTCCTCAAGGTGCTCCACCAGCTCCCGGTGCTGTCCGACCATCCCATACACGAACATCCCGACCATCGGCTCCTCCGCCCTTGATACCAGTACGAATTTTGGATGCATACTTCTTTCTGTTTTCTATTGCGAAGATACGAAATTATACTTAGCTGTACTCGCAGCTGGGAAAAATTGTATAATTGTTAAAAAAACAGTATGTTTGCAGTATGAGTAAGAAAGACGAGCATATCCTTGATCTGCTTAAGTCAAAGGCTCGGGAGGTTATGCCTCCTGGAGTCCGCGTATTTCTGTATGGTTCTCGAGCACGGGGCGATAGTCATCGTGACTCTGACTGGGATATTCTCATCCTGGTTAATAAACCGAAGGCAGAGATGTCGGACTTTGATAATTTGTCTTTCCCTCTCACTGAATTAGGATGGGAGTGCAATGCTTCAATCATTCCTGTCGTTTACGGACAAAGTGAATGGGATCATCCGTCCTCCCTGCTTTTTCGGAAGAATGTTGAACGTGATGCGGTGGAACTGGTATGAGCCTAACCAATGAAGAAAGGACAATCATTGTCCAGATGGAGTTAGAGAAATCCGATCGTTTTTTACAATCAGGCGCAATTTGTGGCTGCGGAGCAGATGTGGGATCTGGTTGCAAACCGGGTTTATTATTCGGTATACCACGCTGTCTTAGCCTTGTTTATACACGACTCGATAGAAGCACGTACTCATAAAGGGGCGGTCGTCGCTTTTGGTCAGAAGTATGTGGCTACAGGATTGTTTGATAAGCAGTGGGGCCGACTCTATGCTAAGCTTCAAGAACTTCGCGAGAAATGCGATTATAATATGGTATATGCATCTTCGGAAGATGAGATGAAACCCATTCTTGAAGAGGCAGGGCAGATGATTGCGTTAATTAAGGAGAGGCTCAAATAACAAACGCAATACCTACGAGCTATGATTACGGATTACGAAAAGGAAGATATCGCGAAGGCCTACCTTCGCCGTGGTCGGGAAGAGGGTCTTGAAGAAGGAAGGGCAGAAGGAAGGGCAGAAGAGCGAGCTCATAGCCGCGCAGTCATTCAGGGTATAGCCAAGAGTCTTTTGGCATCTGGAATGTCAGTAACAGATGTCTCAAAGCATACAAGTATTCCTGAGGAAGAGTTATTGAAAAAGTAGTGATTTGCCGGTGTTCCAGTCTGGGGCGCCGGCGATTTCGTTTTTGTATGGATGGAATTCTTCCAGGAACGGGCGGTTTGTTTTTATTGCTGAACGGTTTTTCGAAGATTTGCCTTTTTATTTTTTTTATATCGAAATAATTGATACCTTTGCAAACTGGATTGAAGGTGTAGAAGCTACCTTCGCGCCTATATCCGATTGATAAAGAATGTTTAACGACCTTATGGCCCACCTAACAGAGATAACAATTAAGCGCAAATGAGGTCTGATGTTGATAACACGAAAAACAATTATTATATGAAGGAAAAGTACCTTACGCCTGAGGTAGAAGTTACCAATGTAACCCTCGAGGCTGTTTTTTTGTATTCCACCAATGGCCAAGATCTCAATGTTAGAGATTGTTCGTCCGACGATGATTTCTGGGGTGAGTAATTGATAAAGACAAGCATTATGAAAAAGAGTTTATTTTCACTTATTGGAATTGCGGCACTTGTCTTTGTCGCCTCTTGTAACAAGGAACAGGAAATCGAGACCATTGAAGAAGGTAATATCGAGGAAACGTTCTCTTATGAGAATCTCCCTGCAAATATTCCGGCCACTATCTCTGCAACCTTAGCAGATACAAAGAACACGTATGATGAAGATGGTAAGTATTCATGGGAGGTCGGAGATCAGGTGTGCTTATACTATGTTAATAATTTAGAAACACCTACAAGCCAGGGTTGGTTAGCCTATGAAATCCTGAATTCGTCTTATCTGACGAATAACGACAGAATGGCGACATTCACACTTAAGGAGGGTCAGGATAGCAAGGTCTCGGCATTGGCTACTTATGCGTGTACGGACATTGCCGTCTATGGTAATGGGGCGAGCAAGACGGTTGCAAGGCCATACACGTATAATGTAGAGGCCTGTAGTGACTTCGGCGCTCCTTTTATCACTCTTCAGCAGAGTTTGACTGGTGATGATTCGGAGATTATCCTTCTGGGCTCGAAAGAGGATGATGTCTTCTTATTCCAGACAGCTGCTGCTGTACTTAAGGTTACGGTGACTGGCATTCCCGAGCAGGCGACAGAACTGCGCCTGTGTACAACAGATCAGGAAACATTCCCGCTCGACGGCGATTTTATCTTGCATCTTGATGGCACTCTTGAAATAGCACACGATGATTATCGGAAATACTATGGCGGAGCATATAATAGCAGTCACACTTATGTTTCCGTTAATGTATCTGCCATTTCGGGCAATCACGATTTCTATTTTAACATTCCTACCGGAGCGTATGCGGCTAATACTCTTTCTATTGTTTTGCTGGATGCATCCGGAAACGTTTTAACTGAAAAGAGCATCAAGAAGACTCTTACTTATAATAGAAATGACCTCGTCAAATCCCCTAGCATTGCTAACGAGTGGATTACGATAGGAACAGGTAAATATGCAGATTATTATCTCCAAGGGAAGTGTGGCGTTATTGAAGATTTATGGGACGTGACGGTTCAGAAATCAACGTCAGGACGGAAGTATCGTATAGTTAATCCTTATTCTAAAGGCGTTAATATGACTCAAACGGGAGATTACGATAGCTACCTGGAATTTGAGATCAAAGACGACGCTACAATCGAGTTTACTGACCACCTTACTGGGGTTGGGGTAGTATTGAATGAAACAACTTATGATGTTCAATTGCATTATAATTCTTCTACTACCACGACAAAGGTATTTGCTGGAACGAAAGATGCTCCGGAGATTATTCAATTTGCACCTGTATATAGAGACGAAACAGAAACCTTCAAAGAATCTCGCCATAAACGGAACTATATGATTCGAATGGTGATGCCCGATTATGTAAGCAAATATATAAGCAATGTTACCAAGACAGGCGATTCAGGCAATGGAAATTTCTCCTATACTACTACTTCTGATTCGAGCATAAAGACCATTTTCTTTATTTCCGACAAAAGTTATCCCAAATTTATCTATGACAAGGGAGACAGTGATATCAATCCTGTTTCTGGAGATTTTTCTGGGATCTTTTGGTCTAATAAGACAGACAACAACAACATCTCATATGCTGGATCGAAGATGGTATCCGATGGTAAATTTACTACCGGTCCCTTATATCTTTGCTGGCTCACTTATGGAACAAGCTACTCCGATAACTATATGCTTGGAAGCAAGAAGTTTTATTTCTTAAGTCCAACAGATCAAGAGATCCTTTTAGGTAACTACACCAATTCTGCTCCCTCTATGGCTGGAGGAAGTGCACCGGATAATACTAACTTTACAATCGTTCTTAGCGATAAACCTGCAGAAGGAAACATGATGATATCTCAGTTTGATGGTATGACTTGTACGACAAAGGTCCCGGGGATATATGATAGTAGTAATTCTACCGTAAAATGGGATAACTATAAAACTTATTTCGATACTCAAAAACGCTTCCTGAGATCAAGTGAAGTATATTACAAGCTAGGTTTTGTTTTCCAGCCTTCGGCTTCACCGGTCACCTTCTATGCAGATTGGAGCTTTGGTTATAAAACTGGAACGTCAGATGATGGTGGATGGCTATACTATTACTATGCTGGTGAAACTCACAAATACGCGAAACAATAGCATTGAGTTTTTTTCTGCCCCGCTTCGGCGGGGCTTTTTTTGTAATTGATTTGCAAATCCGGATTCAAATTGCGATATTTGCGTTGCGATATTTTCGCAACGATAAAACCGCAATGAGATGAACGCGCAAATTAACAACCCATTTCTGGTTACTGGATACGAATCGCCGAAGTACTTCTGTGACAGAGAGAAAGAAACCGAAGACCTGCTAAATACCCTCAAGAACGGCCGGAACATCACTTTGACTTCGCCCCGGAGAATGGGGAAAAGCGCACTGATTAAGCACGCGTACTACTTGCTGCGGCAGCAGGATCCGAAAATAACGACTATTTACATAGACCTATTCCCGACCGAAAGCCTCTCCGACTTCACCAAGGCCTTCGCGACGGCCGTCCTGGGTCAGCTGGATTCCAACCCCGTGAAGCTGATGAAAAAGGCCGCCACGCTGCTCAAAGGTCTTCGCCCCTACTATTCCATCGACCCCTTTTCCGGGGAGCCAAAGGTCGGATTAGACGTTGCCGTCGGCACGGAAGAACATACCCTCGAGCAGGTATTCCAATACCTGAAGCAGTCAGGGAAAAGCTGTTATATTACCTTCGACGAATTCCAGCAGATTGCCTATTACCCCGAAAAGAACGTCGAGGCGCTGCTACGCTCATACATCCAGGACCTGCACAACGTCCATTTCATCTTCTCCGGTAGCCGGGCACATATGCTCGAAGAGATGTTCCATTCTCCCAAGCGCCCCTTCTACCAAAGCACGGCCGAAATGACCATCGGAGCCATTGACCCTTGGCGGTATTATGAATTCGCTTCGGCCTTTTTCAAAAAGCAGGGTCGGACGCTTCCTAGTGAGGTATTCGATCTGATATACAATCGATATGACGGTTACACGGGGTATATCCAGATGGTCTTGAACCGCCTGTATGCCAAAGATACGCAGCCCGTTGATGCCGATCTGGCCGAAGCATGTATCCGGGACATCCTGCGCGAAAACGAGCCCTATTATATGTATCTGCTTCGTGCCTTCCCCAAAGGACAGGGCAAGTTGCTGAAAGCAATTGCAAAAGAAGGTAAAGTTCGCGAGATTACGTCCGGAGCTTTTATCTCGAAATATGGTCTAAACGCCACGAGCAGCGTCAAGAGTGCGCTGCAACGCCTCCTGGACGCTGATATCATCTATCATACTGAAGAAGGATATATGATCTACGACCGCTTCTTCGGCGAATGGTTGATGGGGCTGGCTTAGCTAATATGAAACATTACATCTCCGCCCTGCAGAACCAGACTCTCAGAACCCCTCTTTCAGGAACTTCCTCAGCGATAGATGCTTGATGCCGTTTTCGTCTCTGCTGGTTAGAAGCGGTGTGGCGCTGATGACATATTTGGGATGATTGTCCTTGATCTTTTCCAATGGGCCAAACTCCCTGTCCCGCGTGGCCTGCTCTGCGATAAGGTAGCTAGCCTGCACATAAATGGTCTTACCCGGTTTCCGGCAGACGAAATCCACTTCTCCGGCGTTCAAGACCCCAACGTTCACTTCATATCCCAGATATCGGAGGTGCTTATAAACAGCATTCTCAACGACCTTTTCTATATACGCATCCATCGATCCCGAAGCCCGGAGGTTGCGAAGGCCCAGGTCATCCCAATAGATTTTCTCATTGGACTCGAAAAGCTTCTTGCAGTGGATATCGTAGCGTTGCACAACGTCTAACAGAAAGGCCTCGCCGTAGTATCCGCGGAACAGGAGCACGAGATTGGGGGAAATGGTCTCCTGTTGCGATTTCATATACTTGGCAATGCTATTGGCGGAAGTGAGCTTCCCCGTAGTATCGGCATAGAAATCAAGAAGATTCATCAGGAACGGGACGTTACGGATGTCATGACGTTCGATGATATCTTTGAGCATTATGGTATTGAATACACTGGTAAGGTAGGCCCAGACCTGCTCGTCGCTTTTCAGACCTACTTTCCTGAGGCCGGGAAGGCCTCCATAGGTCAAATAGGTCATCAGGCTCTCTTCGTTGTCCTCAAGCTCGTGGAACTGGAGAAACTCCGTATAGGTAAGCGGGTGAATGCGTACTTCCACGTGACGGCCGGACAGCCGTGTAGCCAACTCCCCGGAAAGCATATCCGAATTGCTACCGGTAAGGATGACGTCGGTATTCTCTTCCGTGTACCAGTTGCAGACACTATCCTCAAACTGCTTGATTTCCTGCACTTCATCAATGAGGATGCAGTTGTGTTTCCCTCTAACGAATCGTTCCTCAATCCACGCATCGAGATCATTCTTGGTCCGGATGCTGTCAAAGGCTTTCTTTTCCTTGTCTATATAAATGATATTTATGTCCGCTTCGGTCTCGTGGCGCTGAATGAAATCCTTGAGGATATAGCTTTTCCCCACCCGCCGCGAGCCGACGACGGCGATGATATTGCCCTTTCCGAGCCAGGAATCAACGATTTGGGCGTAATGCGCTCGCGTAAGTACTTCCATCGTTCTTGACGTTTGTTCGGCACAAAGATAATACATTTCTTTGTACATAGACAATAAAAAGTAGAATTTTAGCCATTTCTTTGTCTATAGACAATAGAATTGCTAAAATAACGCAATGAAGAAGGGCCTCATCCTGTAATAATTATACCTCTAGAGCTACCCTATCAAATCCCCAGGCTTGCAGCCCAGGATCCGGGCCAGGCTGGCGAGGCTCCCGGCACTGGCGCTGGAAAGCCCGACTTGGGACTGCTCGTAGGCACGGATGGAGCGCAGCGAGATCCCGGATAGCTGAGCCAGCTCGGCCTGTGTCAGGCCGATATTCCGGCGCATTCGACGGAGCGGAGACTCCTGCTGCTGAAATGCTTCCAGTTGCTGCTTCGCGATCTGGACGGTCTTGGACAGGTCGGCTTCGTGGAGGGTAGAATAGCGCGCCATCAGAAATTCTGCATCGATCCCCGACTGTTGCAACGACTTGAAATCCTTGCCCAGATTCCATTGCAGGTAAGCCAGCGCCCATCCTGTCCAGTACTGTGGGCTGCCCATATCGATCAGGGCCGGGGCTTCCCGAAGGGGGCTGCCGGTGCGAACGGCGACTTCCCGGGCGATCTCAATCCCGGAAAGACCGCAGAGGTAACGGGGATTGCCCCGCTCAATCTGTTCGGCTACGCCGCTGGCGAGAAAGCGGGCGTAGAAGATGCGCAAGTCCTCTCCGCAGGAGTTGACCGCGTAGTCCAGCATCGTTCCGATACCGTCCATAACGGCGCTCAGGTAGGCCTGTTCATATGCGCGGATCATCGCTGTTCCAGTTTTCGGTCAGAATGTCAACGAGATATACGGCGCCTTCGAGCGGCGTTTCCTCCAGCATCCTGAAATAAGCCTCACGCGCCTGTCTGTCGCGCCACTGCTTCCGCGGGAAATAGACGCTGCTATCTACGGGTTCCGCTTCGATAAAATGCAGCCGGTCAAAAGCCTGCTGGCTATGAAGGACGATTTGCTCCCCCAGATTTCCCAGTTGCATAGCCCGGCGAAGCTGCTCGAGACTGATTCCGTTCTCGAGAAAGGCCCTGGCGAAGGAGAAATAGGAGTCGTCGGCGCGGTATCCGATGATGAGATCGGCTTTCTTATAGTCCGGGAGAAAGTGACTGAGCAGGTACTTTCGCCCCTGCACGGCGACCGGGGTGCGGAGATCGAAGATGCGGTTCTCCAGGAGGATGGCCAACCAGTGGAGAATGTTGTACTCCGGCCCCGACAGATTCAGGACGGAAAGGCCGTCCAGATTGATACGATAATGATTGGCGAAGCCATCAGACGGCTCCGAGCTGGCCCATTCCCTTGCCAGGTCGCGGCTCTCCGTACAGTAGAAGCCCAGGCCATAGTCATTCCTCGGGTTCCCTTCGCCGAACACCGGTCGCTCGATAATCTTTCTTGATCCGTGGAAGAAGTCCTTTACCATAGTCACATTATAATGTTACTTTTGCAAAGGTACATATCTTTCCCGAAATAGCAAGCGTTATAATGCAAAACTATATGCGGTCCGGCGTCGAAAGGGCCCACCTAA
>Ga0265299_10001129_pt1 | contig 31915 bp, 26 predicted proteins | sample AusTroGonzalo_MG_4_FD_193485 | JGI IMG/M metagenome (GOLD analysis project Ga0265299, IMG submission 193485) | Bovine rumen microbial communities from tropical cattle in Woodstock, Queensland, Australia - Gonzalo_02 | ecosystem: Host-associated > Mammals > Digestive system > Stomach > Rumen ... | reverse complement strand
CTTATACTTTAACACATCTATCAATTAACGTTAGTATGTGAGGCACACTATCAATAGCACTTTCCCACTCCCTTTCGGTCACACTCGTACCAATTCGTTCAGATTGGCCACCGTATCTGGGACCTATAATAAGTATCATTATCTGGCACTGCTTAACATCCCTGTAACAAGCCTCAATAGCACTATCGCCTCCCATATACCCGACTTCACCATATTCGCTCATTATAGGTTCATAACCCAAATCAATAACAACCTTCCTCGCCGCATCCCTAATATGGCGAAGATCTTTAACGCTTGAGCTAATAAAAACTTGTGGTCGCATTACATACTCTCCAATTCTTAAGCATACATATTCCGAACCGATATGGCTCTTTCTATATATGCGGATAAGTTAACCTTTATTGAAGCATATATTTCTTGGCTAGAATACCCTATCGGCATAAATGTAGGAACGATTGAGGTTAACACTTTGCCACGCAGATTGAAATCATCAAATGGATTTCTGCCATATACAGACATACGCCCATCCCTATCACTCAATCCACTGATGTATACGCCAAGCACCCCCATTCTATTGTTCCAAGCATGCTCTATCTCATAATTTATCCAGCGTCTTCCCGCAGTATTCGCGCCAATAAGAACAACCAATGCAGAGCGACCCTGCATCTGTTGATTTATCCAACGCGTAATTGCGTTATCACCACCTTTTGATACGTCTTGCCACTCATTATCTGCGGCTGGGCGATTCCCCTCTACCACGCCCATATTCCTAACCTGTGCTGCACGCCAAGCATCCTCGCCATAATTAAAACTATAGAAAACTCTTCTAGACATTCTCATTTCCCTTCCTTTTGCTTCAAGGACAGTTGGATTTCTGAATGAAGTTTTACCCAATCTACGTGCTCAATCTTTAATATTGCTTGCACATGTTCTGCGAATAGTTCGTCAACATCCTCTACAGACTTGTATTCCCCAATATGCGCTTTATAAGACCAATATTCCGCTACAAGCGTCTCTGCTGTGGTTCTATACTGTTGCCAAAGCCTATAAGGAGCAAACCGCGATAAAAGGCCGCCAATTATGGCCACGATTATAGAAAATACACTCGCCAAGCATCGTGTTCTATCCGAAACTTGGATTAATACTGGGATTATAGCAGAAAGCACGATGACAGCTCCACTACCCAAAGTATAAGCTAACTTATATAGTTTCGCCTTACCATTCAGCCATTCAAGCTGGTGCTTATACCGCTTCTCAATAAAATCCTCAATATCTTCCATCTTAAATCTCCTCAACAGTTTTGATATATCTCTTATTACAGTTGCACCATATTTACCAATCCATCGAAGAATATAGATTTGACCTAATCAGCGCAAATCCGAACAACAAGACTACCAGCACTTACTCACAACATGTTAAATGTGTTGTCTCCATCCTCTTTCCATAGAAAATCAATTTACAGAAAGAATTATACACTACCCTTTCGATTATCTTTCATCAACCGATCAAAACCACTGAAGTTAGGGTTACTTTGACTTTCAGACTTAGGGTCTTTAGGGACGATTAGAGTCTTTTAGCGAGGAGCAGGCTTCCTTGTACTCGCCACAGCATTTCCGACGGGAATCGGTGCGGGAGCGGTGGGAACACGCCCCTACCAGCCAGCCACAAACCTTTCGATTCAATTCATACCTCCGCATACCGCTTATTCGCCTTCTCGGCTATCATCTCTTACTAGCTGTGTACACCTTCTAGGAAAGTGCACTGATACTTTGACCAACCATCAGTGCACTTTGGGTCAAACATCACTGATCTTTACCCCAACCATCACTGCTACATTTGCTGCGCAGCATTTCATCTTTTGCTGCGCACCAAATCCTCCAGCGGTGCGCAGCAACATCAACAGGGATCCCAGCCCTTCATCGCACCATGAATAGTGGTATGTGCAAATTTTGCACATACCACTTCTCGTTCCAACTCTCCCTCTTTAAAGATGTTATTAATATGCTTTGTAATTACAGTGCGATCACGACCAAACAACTGACACATCTGTGCCTGCGTCAGCCATACTGTCTCGCCATCGGTCTTCACTTCAAGACAGACATTGCCAGCACCCTTGTAGACTACAATCTGCTTTTCCATAAAATAGTCATTTCCCGCCAAGCTTACGCCCCGTGGGGTATGCAGCCGAATACCTCAATCGATGAGTCGTTAGTGTTGTATCACCTATCATCGGATAGTGTGTATTATACCATATTTCTCGTAACCGAGAGGTTACGGTGTTGCCTGGGAATCTGGTGGGTCGCGGTCTTCCCTCTCGCGGAGGTCGGGGAAGAAATCCATCTTGAGGGCGTTGGCTAGCTTCGCCGCGGTGCGGAACGAAAAGTTGACGTCGCGGGAGAGGACCTTGGTTATGTACGGGCGCGAGACGTTCATGCGGCGGGCAAGTTCGGTCTGGCTGATGCCCAGCTGCTTCATGCGGCGGAGGATGCGGCGGAGGAACGCGGAGGCGATATGGTCGATTGTGTTCAAGTGAATTTAACCATGTAGAACAGGTAGAACATGTAGGTTATGGATAGACAGTTCGTCTCTCGAACTTTCGAGAGCCGAAGTTTACCAATAAGCCGACAGGTTTATCCATGATCTTCAAGTAATTAATTGTCTGTGCGTAATGTTCCGGAGCGAGAGCCGCTGTCGCCTTCAATTCGACCACCAGGCAATCATTGACGTACAAGTCTACAAAATACTCGCCGACACAAAAGCCATCTTCGTCATACACATTCAGGGGCTTTTGGCGTTCTACCTTGTAGCCGGCCTTTTTAAGACGATGTTCAAACGCCGCTTCATAGACCTTCTCAAGCAGACCCGTGCCAAAGTATTCATGCACACCATACGCTATCTGCCCCACATCGGACGCAAGCGCCTTTAGTTCTTCTACCTGCTCTACATGTTCTACATGGTTAGTCATAAAATATCTCCATTCCTTAACGTGGAGCTACTGTGTTCGTATTTTGTTTAACCATGTAGAACAGGTAGAAACATGTAGGGATTTTTATTAACGCAGAGTTGGTTCAAAAGGGGCAGAGCCTTCCGTATATGTTTTACTGTATATGCTTGCCTCACATTCATCTCTGCGGCAATTCCCCCGCGAGCCAATCAGCTAAAGGCCTCTCGATTACATTTCATCAATCTACACATTCTGCACGTTAAAACACTTCCGTGTATTCAGTGCTTTCCGTGGTTAACATCATCCCTGCACAAGAAGCGTCAATGTGCCGATTTTGCGGGTGAACTTCGGGCGGGTGAGCGGGATTACGACTTCCTTGGTCTCGCCGGCGGCGGGGAGATCGTCGTAGTCGAGTATGCCTTGAACGATGACGCGAGGGGCATCCTTCTCCGCCACCATCGTAGCAAGCGCGTCCACCGGCGCGGCAGCAATGTCGCCATACGAGACAAGTGCAGCATCAATCATGTCCGCGCCCTCTTTTAGCGCCGCTTTTGCGGTGAGCTGCAAGAGGCGATGAAGCTTCTGCAAAGTCACCGGCTCTGCGATGGAAACTGTAAATGCAGTATGGCCGTCTATGTCTTCGCGGAAGAGGACGCGCTTTGCCCAGGGCTCGGTTGTGAAGTCGACTTTCCCCTTCTTCATCGTGATTTGCCGCGTTGCGGATTTGCGCGGGGTGCCGACCTTAGGCCAGATCATTTCCACAGTGAGGAGATTGCGAGAGACAGGCAACGCCTTTTCTGGGATCCCCGAGAGGGAGAGAGATTTAAGTGTTATCTCAACTGATGTTTTCATTATATGCTTTACTGTATATGCTTGCCTCACATTCATCTCCGCGGCAATTCCCCCGCGAAACAATCAACCCTTCTACATGCTCTACATGTTCTACATGGTTAAAGAAGTTGGAGTTAGGAATTAGAAATGCCACCAAATCCTTCAAACATCATATCATACACCGAAACCGATTGGACGGCGGGGAGGGTCGGGCGGCGGGGTCGTGATTTGCTGGACGAGATATTTCATGCCGCCCTTCAGCTGCTTTACGTCCCCTTCCACGGAGTCCAGGCGTCGCTCGAGAGCGCCGATGCGCTTCACCTCGTCAAGCCTGTTCAACAGCATCTCGCGCAAGATTCTAGTAGCCCACTGCCTGAAACGCGTGCCCTGAAACGACTTAACTCTATACCCAACGGAAATTACAACATCAAGATTATAGATGGCAACCGGCCTGCCTCCTGCCTTTGAGGTTTTATGCAAAATTTGCATAAAACCCTCTTGGGGCAGTTCTCCCTCTTTAAACACATTGGAAATATGCCTTGCAATTACTGGCTGTGTTCTGCCGAACAGTAAGCACATCTGTTCCTGCGTCAGCCATACTGTCTCGCCGTCGGTCTTCACCTCAAGACTGACATTGTCCGCACCCTTGTAGACTACAATCTGCTTTTCCATAAAATAGTCATTTCCCGCCAAGCTTACGCCCCGTGGGGTATGCAGTGGAATACCTCATGCGATGATTCTTTAGTGTTGTATCACCTATCATCGGATAGTGTGTATTATACCATTTTTTCGTTAACTCAGCGGTTACAAGCCGATTCCTTCTCGCGTCGGGGGTGCGATTTCGGATTGTTGATCGCATAGGCGGCTTTGGGCGGGCGAGCTCGTCCCGGTCATCGCGCGAACTCATGAGTTCTTCGCGCTCGGGAAGAGCGACCACTGCGCGGAGCACGTCGCTGGGCATGCCGTGTTTAGGGTCGCTCTTCACGTGCCCGGGCCGACTCGCCGCCCTCCGCCGCAAGACGAACTTTCTCAAAATTCCCCCTTGCGCGGGCGGCAGGATTTTTGGTATAATATATGCCCTCACCGTGAAGGCATATAAAAGGAGGCCCATGAAGACAAAAGAATCGCACGAAAGAATCGCAGAGATCGTCGCCGAGATGGCCGCGATCACGGAGTTCGCCGAGGGGTCGATATCATCCAGCTCGAACAGCTACCGCCTCAAGGACGGGACGCGCAGGAAGGCGAAGCCCCACTGGAAGTTCCAGAGCCTGGGGCCGAGGGGCAAGCGGACGTACAAGAACATCCCAACCGCGCTCCTGCCGAAGGCGAAGAAGCTGATAGCCGACGGAAGGCGCTACAGGAAGCTCGAGGCGGAGTACGCCCGCCTCGTGACGGAGCAGAGCCTGGACGCCCTAAAAAAACGGCAGGCGAAGGCTGACCCTGCCGAGGCCGACGCTCGTCAGCGTAATCGAGCTCGTCGAGTCCATCGAGCAGATGGACGCGAAGTCGCGTCGCGAGGAAATGCCGCGCTTCGACGAGAGGCTGGCGGACGCGGCCTCGAAGGACATGGCCGCGTACATGGGCGAGGTCATGTCGTCGGTGTCCTTCAGATCCAAGGCGCCGTGCGTCCACAGCGTGCGCACGAAGCAGGTGCTCACGCGCTTCGGATGGTGCGACGTCCGCCACCCATACCGCGTCGGCAGCCCGGAGGCGTGCGACGTCTTCCGCGCCTTCGGCGTGGAGCGGAAGATGACGCCATTCGCCTCGTCCGTCGCCACGAGGCTTGCCGTCACGCTCGGGTCGTTCAGGGAGGCCGCCGACACGCTCGCGCTGCTGGGGTGCGGGAGAGTGTCCGCCTCGAAGCTGCGAGACGAGACGCTTTGCGTGGGGGAGTCCGCGCTGGAGGCGTCGCGCAGCCCGGGGAAAGACGTCCGGCAGTACTCCGACGCGAAGCTGCGGACGCCGGAGGGCGCGCACCGCGTCCCGCGTACGCTCGTCGTGATGTCCGACGGGACCAACCCTCCCTGCACGAAGGCGGACACGGCCGGCGTCAGGGGCAAGAACTCGGAGCAGGCAAAGTCGCGGCAGCTGCGGGTGGTGAGCGCCTGCGAACACTTCAACGCGACCGACAAGGGGATCCCGATCCCCGTGGAGGGGTCCTTCTCCTACGCGGTCACCGACAAGGGGGTTGGCGAGCTCACGAGCCTCGTCCACGAACACGCCGCGTCGAGGGGATCTGGGACGGCCCCGCGCGTGCAGTGCGTCGCGGACGGCGAGGAGGCCCTCGAGAAGGCGATGCGGGACGCGCTGCCGTTCGCGCAGTTCACGAACGACTTCATGCACGCAGCGGGATACCTGAGCACCTGCTGCGAGAAGCTCGGGATCCCAGACGCCGCGAGGGAATACAGGACATGCCGCGCCATCATGCTCCGCCACGGGGCGGGCTCGGCGGTGGACAGGATAAGGAGGCTCTACGCAGGGGAGCTTGGGTCGTCCCAGGAGGCGAGGGACGCGCTCAGCTACCTGGACAAGCGCCGCGAAAACATGCGCTACGGATGGCTCAGGAGGAACGGCTACTACATATCGTCATGCCACATCGAGGCCGCCGCGAGGATACTCGTCGCCAGAAGGTGCAAGCAGGCCGGCATGCACTGGCGCCTCCACAACGCCGCATGCGTCTGCGCCATCATCGCACGGCTCAGGAGCGCGGCGTAAAATGCCTCATTTCCTCAACGAATTAAAATCGCACCCTCGCGTCGGTCGGGGTGGATGCTTACGTAGGTGACGGCGATGGGGGCGCCGGAAGAATTCAAGTTGTCTTCTACAAGCGAAGTTTGCCTGCGGCCAATGCAGATCGATAGTCCGATACCGTCATCGCGAGACCCGTGTCCAGATCAATCTTCGGCTTCCAACCGAGCGAGCGAATGAGCGTGGTGTCGCAGAGCTTTCGCGGCGTACCGTCTGGCTTCGTCGCGTCCCAGGTAATTTCAGCTGGACATTTCGTGGCGGCCTTCACCTTCTCCGCGAGAGTCCTGATGGACACTTCTTCTCCCGATCCAACGTTCACGAGATCTGGCGGATCATCCAGTTCCAGCATGAACAAACAGGCGGCCGCAAGATCGTCCACATGAAGGAATTCCCTAAGCGGCGTTCCAGTTCCCCACAGCGGCACAGTCACGTCGCCGTTCACGCGAGCCGTCTCGAACTTGCGGATCATCGTCGGCAATACGTGCCCACCCACTATGTCGTAGTTGTCGCCAGGACCATAGAGGTTGGTTGGCATGAGCGAATGGTATAGAACGCCGCAGTCGCGACGGAGAAACTCGCAGAGCTTTAGTCCAGATATTTTCGCGAGCGCATAACCCTCGTTCGTCTTTTCCAATTCACTCGTGAGAAGCGCTGATTCCGGAATCGGCTGCGGGGCCATGCGCGGGTAAATGCAAGTGGAACCGAGGAACAGCAGACGCTTCACGCCCGCCTTGTACGCGCCCCATACCGTGTTGAGCGCGATCATCTCGTTCTCGTAAAGAAAGAGCGCGTTCGCCGCAGAGTTTGCCCCGATGCCACCCACTCGCGCCGCGCAGATGACTGCCACGTCCGGCTTCTCTGCAGCGTAAAACGCAGATACCGCGGCAGGATCTAGCAAGTCCAGCTCTTTGTGCGTACGCGTCACGACGTTCGCATAGCCGTTCTTTGCGAGCGCACGGCACACAGCACTGCCCACCATGCCACGGTGGCCCGCCACGTAGATCTTGTCGGCGGAATTCATCGCAGCTTCAACTCCTTCTCGGCCAGCTTTAGGTCGGAGTCCATCATCATCCTCACGAGACCCTTAAACGTGACCTTCGGCTCCCAGCCAAGCACACGCCTGGCCTTTGAGGGATCGCCCAACAGTTGCTCCACCTCGCTCGGACGCTCATAACGGCTGTCGTGGCGAGTGTACTTTTCCCAATCAAGCCCAACGTAGCCGAACGCCTCAGCGAGGAACTCCTTAACGGAATGCATCTCGCCCGTCGCGAGCACATAGTCGTCGGGATTGTCCTGTTGCAGCATCCGCCACATGCCCTCCACGTAGTCGCCGGCAAAACCCCAGTCGCGCAAGGCGTTCACGTTGCCCATGAAGAGCTCTTGCTGCAGACCAAGCTTGATGCGGCTCGCAGCGCGCGTGATCTTGCGCGTCACGAACGTTTCGCCACGCCGCGGCGACTCGTGGTTGAAGAGAATTCCGTTAGAGGCGTGCATGCCATATGCCTCGCGGTAGTTCTTCACCGCCCAAAACGAGTAGAGCTTCGCCACGCCATACGGAGAACGCGGATAAAATGGCGTCGTCTCTTTCTGCGGCACTTCCTGGACCTTTCCGAACAATTCGCTCGTCGATGCCTGATAGAAGCGCGTCTTCACGCCCGTGAGTCGGATCGCCTCAAGAAGCCGCATCGTTCCAAGCGCATCCACGTCGCCAGTAAACTCAGGCGAGTCGAACGACACGCGCACGTGGCTCTGCGCCGCAAGATTGTACACCTCGTCAGGATTGATCTCGTGCACGATGCGCATCAGGTTCGAGCTGTCGCCCATGTCGCCATAATGCAGGAACATCTTCACGCCATTTACGTGCGGATCTTCGTAGAGATGGTCTATGCGCGCCGTGTTGAAAGTGCTCGACCTGCGGATAATGCCGTGCACCTCGTACCCCTTGCCGAGCAGAAGTTCCGCAAGATAAGAGCCGTCTTGACCGGTGATGCCTGTGATCAACGCTTTTTTCATGATATCCCTCTTTTCAGATGCAATGCACTCGACGTTATCCAACCAGCTTTCTGAAATACTCAATCGTCTTGGCCAGGCCAACCTGCAATGGCACCTTTGGTTCCCAGCCAAGAAGTTCCTTGGCAAGCGTTATGTCTGGCTTGCGCCGCTTGGGGTCGTCGGACGGAATCGGACGATAGACCAGCTTGGACTTCGACTCCGGAATCTGACGCAGCGTTTCCTCCGCAAGCTGCTTGATCGTATATTCGCCCGGATTGCCGGTGTTGATTACTGGCGCACCCAGGCCATGCCTCACGCAGAAGCCATCTATATCTTCTTTCGGCAACTCCATATAGCGGCGCATCGCCTCAATCAGATCATCGCAATACTGGAAGCTGCGCGTCTGCATTCCATCGCCGAAGAGAGTAATGTCCTCGTTCTGCAGCGCCTGCATTACGAAGTTCGATATGACGCGGCCATCCTTTGGATGCATGTTCGGCCCGTATGTGTTGAATATGCGCACCATGCGCACGTCCACGCCATACTCGCGCCGATAATCCGCCGCCACGGTTTCGGCGCAGCGCTTGCCCTCGTCGTAGCACGAGCGAATGCCAATTGTGTTCACATTCCCCCAATACGTCTCGACCTGAGGATGCACCAGCGGATCCCCATACACTTCGCTTGTGCTCGTATGCAGCAGCTTGGCTTTCGTCTTGAGGGCCAGATCCAGCATGTTCATGATGCCAAGCACGCTGGACTTGAGCGTTTCCACCGGATTGTGCTGGTAGTGGATTGGACTTGCAGGACACGCCAGATTGTAGATTTCGTCAAACTGCCCCCAGAACGGCTGCGTCACATCATGCAGCACAAACGAGAATCGCTTGTTGTCAAACAGTTCGATGATATTGGTCTTCGTGCCAGTGAAGAGGTTGTCCAGCGCCGTGACTTCATATCCCTCTTTTAAAAGCCGTCTGCAAAGATGGCTTCCAAGGAATCCGGCAGCACCGGTTACCAGCGCTTTTTTAGGTAGTTTCAGTTCCATATTGACGGCCTTCTCAAATTTCGCAAATCTTTATTGCGGTATTTTAACTTTTTGCCTATGCCATGTCAAGGGGCGCGGACAGAATGTCGCATGCCGAAGGCGAAAATATGGTACAATACGTTCCGACAGAGCGGAGATTTTGCCATGAAAGAGTTCGAAGGATATCGCATATTGCTCGCGGACGATGAGGACATCGCCCGCGAAATCGTCGCCAACATCGTCGAGGACCTCGGCGCGGAATGCGTAACGGCTCGGGACGGCGACGAACTTCTTGCAAAACTTAACGATCCGAATGGCGGCGCGTTCGACCTGGTGCTAACAGACATCAACATGCCGGGCAAGAGCGGAATAGACGCATGCTCGGCGTTCCGCGCGTCGGAGCATCCAAAGGCGAGAACGCTTCCTTTCATCGGCATTTCGGCGGACACCAATCCCGCGCTTTTCGACAACGCGATTTCAGCAGGAATGAACGGGATGACGATGAAGCCGCTTTCGCGCGAAACGCTTCACGCCCACCTGCACATCACGCTCAAGGACAACAAGGCGAACACCGTATTCTGCGAACGCATCCAGCAGGCGCTGGCCAAGAGCCTCTTTTTCTCGTCCGTTAGCCACGACATCCGCACGCCTCTTAACGCGATCATCGGCTTTTCGCAGCTCCTCAAGATGGGCTTCGAGACGAAAGAGGAACATGACGGAGCGGTCGATTCCATCCTCGTCAGCAGCAACACGCTTCTGCAGCTCGTTAACGACATCCTGGACCTCTCAAAGCTGGAATCCGGACGCATGGAGATCGTTCCAGAGCCGACAGATTCCACAACGCTGCTCAAGGAGATCATAACGTCGTTCTGCATCGCCAACAAGAAGACGGAGCTAGACATCCGCTTTCGCGCGGGCGACATCCCCTCGCTGATGCTGGACCCGCAGCGCATCAGGCAGATCGCCTTCAACCTCGTTGGAAACGCGGTGAAATTCACAAAGCAGGGCTTCGTCGAGTTGAGCGCGTCTTTCGAGCCTACTTGCGCCGAAGCCGGAACGTTCACGCTATCCGTGCAGGACACTGGCTGCGGCATAAGCGCCGAAGACCAAAAGCGGCTCGCGTCTCCGTTCGTGCAGGTGGGCGCTCAAAAGGCAAAGGCCGGCGGCACGGGGCTTGGCCTCTCCATCTGTCGCAAGCTCGCCAAGGCAATGGGCGGCGATCTCAGGATCGCGTCAGAACTCGGCAAGGGAACGACATTTTCGATTGTAGTGCCGGGGGTGAAGGTGGTTGGAGAAGAGTTGAGAACTGAAAGTGGAAAATGTAAAGTGAAAGAGGAGAGCTCCGCTACTCTACATTCGCTACGCATCCTCTTCGCCGACGACACGAAACTGAATCACATCGTCATGAAAAACATGCTGAAGAAAGTCGGCGTGGAAGACGTCGTCTCGGCGGCGAACGGACGCGAGGCGCTGGAGATACTGAGGCGTGAAGGCCCTTCGCGGTTTGACCTCGTCCTAACGGACATGTTCATGCCGGAAATGACCGGGGAAGACCTTGTGAAGGAAATACGCGCCGACGCGAACCTCAGCTCAATGCCGGTCTATGTGTTCACGGCAGACGTCGAAATCCAGAAGTGCTATGCGGAAATGGGCTTCACCAACTTCCTTCTCAAGCCCGTCTCCGTCGAGAAGCTGCACACCCTCACTTCGCACCTGAACGGCTAGACAATCTTTCCGCAGATTTTCTGCGATTCGGCGGCGACGCTTTCGAAAAGCGAGACGCCGTGCGAATCCATCGCGACCACGCCACGGAAATCGACGACGTCGAAATGCCACACGGCCTCCGCCGCGCCAAACTCGTCGAGCAGGGAAACGCCAGAGACCTTCTTCACTGCGTCCGCATAGAGCGCACCGGCTCCGCCGACGGCCTGGACATAGACGCACCCAAAACGCTTCATCGCCGCGAGCGTGCGAGAGTCCATGCCGCCCTTCCCTATTATCAGGCGGACGCCTGACTTCTCTATGAATTCCGGCTCATAGGAATTCTCCCGCACCGAAGTCGTTGGGCCTGCCGCGCGAACAGCATACTCAGGCACATCGGAATTTGACGCGTTCGTACGAACGACGACCGGACCGCAGTGGTAGAGCGCTCCGTCGCGAAAATCTACAGGCAACCGACCTCCGTCTGCGACAAATTTGTGGAACTTGTCGCGTCCCGTATAGATGCGCCCGGAAATAGACACCGCGTCGCCCGCCTTCAGCGCCCGCACGGATTTTTCGTCAAATGGATATCTCAGCGTTTTCAAGTCTTGCCACTCCCGTGTTGTGATGCGGGTAGTATAGCAAATTGGAATGTCCGGTGCAATTTCCCCGCCAGACACTACGTACGCCCAGGGAAATTGCGAATCTACCGATTTGAATATGATATAATATGCAGAACTTCAATCGAAGGAGGTATGTCATGTCAATTGCAAAGATGATGAACAAGAGACTGTTGACTGCACTGACGGCGGCATTTGCATTTGCCGCGATTGCCGATGATTTCGAGGTAGCGGCATGGCGCGGCGAAACCTTGGCCGTGCTCGTTCCTGACTACACAGAACTTGGGGCGGCACCGGCGGGGCTCTCCGTGCGACGCGGAGTCCTTAAGGCTGTCAAGTTCCGTCCGAACTCCAAGGGGCTTCAACTCTCCGAATGCTATGATCGCGTCGAATGGGGTGCGGAAGGATCACCCTGCGTCGCCGAGATTACCGTGCCGCGTACGGCGAAGCCGGGTCTATACAAGTGGGGCCTTATGGACATTCGAGTCGTCGACCGCGAGCTTCCCCCCGCGAAGGAGTGGAAATACTATCTAGACCTGTGGCAGCACCCGTGGGCCGTCGCTCGCATCGCTGGCGTCGCGCCGTTCTCCAAGGCCCACTACGCGGCGATGCGTCCGATGTGGGAGCTTCTCGCAACCGCTGGACAGAAGGCGCTCACCGTCACCCTCGTTGACAAGCCGTGGAACCACCAATGCCGCGATGCGTACGGCTCGATGATCAAGCGCGTAAAGGGCGACGACGGCAAGTGGTCTTTCGGCTATTCGCTTTTTGACGAATACGTTGCCTTCGGACGCAGCTGCGGATTGGGTCCGCACATCTCCTGCTACACGATGTGCCCATGGGGCAACCGCGTTTCGTGGCAGGATGCGCACGGAAAGACGCATACTGTCGTCGCGCCTCCGGGGTCTCCCGAGTTCGCCGATTTCTGGGGCGACTTCCTCACCGATTTCGCGGCGCACCTCAAGTCGAAGGGATGGTTCGCCGACACTTACATCTCAATGGACGAACGTGCGCCGGAGGACGTAAAGAAGATCGCGGACTTCGTGCAATCGCGTGCGCCAGGGATGAAGATCGCGATGGCCGGCAACCGCAAGCCAAGCGACTTCACCGGAATCACCATCGACAACTATTCACAGCATCTCAAATACTTCTCGAAAGACTTCCTCACCGAGATACAGGCCCGCCGCGCAGCAGGCTACGTGACTACGTACTACGTCTGCTGCAGCCCGGACCGTCCCAACAACATGCTAAAGTCTGAGATCGCCGAAAACTTCTGGGTTGGCGTTTATCCAGCCATGACAGGCCTTGACGGCTTCCTGCGCTGGGCATGGAACAGCTGGCCGGAGGATCCGCTCAAGGACGCGTCGTTCAGGCAGTGGATGGCGGGCGACACCTTCCTCGCGTATCCAGGCGGCGTTCCATCGTTCCGCTTTCTTGAGATCCGCAACGGCATAATCGCCGCGGAGAAGCTTCGCATCTTGAAGGAGCAAGGCCTTTTCCAGGATGAATTCGCCGCGCTCGCCGCGAGCTTCGATTGCGAAGCGGCCATGAAAGGCAAGGTCAATTTTTCAAAGCTGAGGGACGCAACCCTGAAGTTCGTAAATCGCTGATGTTCAAGATGACAGAATATCCAATAGGCAAGGTCGTATTCGGCTCGGCGGAAGAAATATCCGCCGCGTACGCCCGCTTCGCCGCGCAGGGAATCGACGAGACGCGGCTGGCTGATTCACGGGAGTGTCCGTTTGGCTCTCGCCGCAGAACTCTAGCCGGCGAGGCAAAGGTAACGGACGTCGGCACGTTCGACGGGCGCGAGAACCAGACGGTCGCCTTTGCGCCGTCTTCGCGTCCAGGCTGGTGGATCCGCCGCATGGACCAGCCAGAGCAACTCGATACGAAAGTTGACATATCGAACCTCTGGACGAGTGCGCAGAATCTCGTGCTGCGGTCGGGATCGCCGCACAACTACCTTCGCATGGTCGAGCACATCATCGCCCTAAAGTGCGGGCTCGGCGTAGACGACGTTCTTCTCAAAGTCTATTCTGGCGACCCACCGCTTTTCGAAGACTCTTCCATTCCTCTTATCAAGACGATGGATTTCGCGAAGATAGTGGAAGGCGAGGGAAACGCGGATTACATCACGGTAAAGGAGCCTGTAGCGTTCGGCGGCAAGCGCGGCGATTTTCTGCTGTTCCTTCCCCCGGAGAATGGCGAGAAGAATCTCAGAATCGACTGCGCAATAACGTGGAACACGGTAATCGGTGCGCAAAGAATCCTTTTCGACGCCACACCCGACACGTTCCGCTATGCGGCATACGCCCGCACGAACGCGACGCGCCGCCAGTATATTTTGGCAAAGACCGTAGGCAAGCTCTTCGCCTCTACACGCAACTGGGGCTACAACGACAGGAACATCCTCATTCACGGCAAGCGCAAGTTCTACACGACGCCCCGCTTCCCCGTTGGCGAAAAATTCCTGGAGCCCGTCTGGCACAGGGCGACGCTCGACCTGATGGCCGCAATCGCGCTCATCGGCGAAGGCCGCTTTGTCGGCACGGTCGTCTCATACCGCGCAGGCCACACGCTCGACTGCGACGCCATTCGCGCACTTTACCGCCACGATCTCCTGACAACCATATGATAATGGGCATACTGAACGCCACGCCCGATTCGTTTTCGGACGGCGGTCGCTTTATGGAGCCAGAGTCTGCGGTGCGCCGTGCCGCCGCGATGATCGCGGACGGCGCTGACATCATCGACATCGGCGGCGAATCGACGCGTCCCGGCGCCACGCCGCTTTCATGGGAAGAGGAATGGTCGCGCATCGAACCAGTCTTGCGGGGTCTGTCCCCAATGGTTGCGGGGTCTGTCCCCATCTCTGTAGATACTTATCATCCCGAGACTGCGGAACGTGCGGTCGCCGCCGGCGCAACGATTATAAACTGCGTATATTCCGAGCCCGTTTTGGACATGTTGCGGATTTGCGCGAAAAATAGCGCAGAACTAGTAATTCCGGCAAAAGCTTTGGGGTCTGTCCCCAAATCTTTGGGGTCTGTCCCCATCTATATAGACCCGATGATAGGGTTCGGCACGACGCGCGAGGAAGACCTCGCGCTACTGAGGTCTGTCCCCGAGCTCGCGAAGAAAGCCCGGGTTCTTGTCGGGGCAAGCCGTAAGCGCATCGTGCGCACGCTAACCGGCGAGGAAAGCACGTCGTCGCTTCTTGGTGGAGACATCGCGATAGCGCTATGGTGCATGGCGCATGGCGCAAGCGTAGTCAGAGTGCATGATGTAAAGGAAGTCGCCCAGGCCCTGCGAGTCTATCGCGCGCTATCGTGAGCCTTCCCACAGGCTCCTGATCTTCTCCAGCCCGCCCTTCAGCTCATCGGCGCTCACGCTTGGGTGCGGCTCGAAGACAAGATGACTCGCCTTCTCCGCAACCGTTTTCAGCGCGGCAAAATCTATCTTGCCAGATCCAGGCGCGAGATGGTCGTCGCCCCCGTTCGAGTCGTTTATGTGAAGCCCAAGTATGTTGTCCGGCAGCGGCGAGTTCGCGTCCCGCCATCCGCTCGATACGCGCACGAAGTCATGCCCAGTATCCAGCCACGGACGCACCCATTCGCCGCAAAGCTCCGCGATCTCCCATTCCGACGGAAAGCCCTCGAGATAGGGAAGGTTCTCAAGGCCAAGTCTCACGCCGTTCTTCTCGAGCTCCGGGACAAGCGAGTCCAGCTCACGACGTGCAATCTCGCACATCTTGCGTCCGCGCTTCACGCGGCGCTTCATGTCAAACCGTGAGATCCATCCGCGGCACATTACGCGCCCGAGATGCAGCACGAGCGAATCCGCGCCCATTTCGGCGGCGAAGCGGATGTTCTTCACAATCTGGAAATGGGCCATGCGCCTGTCTTCTTCGTCGAACGACGCGAGGGAATACAGCTCTGGATATCCCTGCGGTGCGCTGATGGGAACAGGCGCGAAGGCATGCACCGAGCCGACGGGCATCTTGTCGAGCATTCGCTTGAATCCCGGAACCTGGAAGTCGGTTGTATGGAAGCCGAGCTCCAGTTCGGAGAATCCCAGCGACAGCGCCTTCTCGGCGATCTCCTCTCCGGAATCGGTATCGCGGTTGCACCAGTTGGTGGAGAGCGAGAATTTCATCTGGACATTCAGCGCTCTGGCGATGTCGAGGGCTGCTTGCGCTGCCGCGCCTTCATGAAGATCCTGAGCGGTGCGCCCTCCAGGCCGAACCGCGCACGGATGCTTCGCTCCATGTACGAGATGTACGCAGGCGTCACCAGCTTCGGATCGTTCACGAAGAATCGTATCGTCTGCGGATTTGTCGCGACCTGGAGTCCATAGTAAATCTTGAGGCGCCTTCCCTTCACCATCGGCGAAAGCGTCTTTTTCGCCGCGACCTCAATCGTCCTGTTCAGGATTCCCGTCGGCAGTTTCTCAGATGCGCTGGCCGCGGCACGGTCTATCGCATCGACCGTCCTTCGAATGTTGTACCCGGACTTGCTAGAGCAGAAGACGAGCGGCGCAAACGAGAGGAACGGCATCATCTTGCGCACGGCTGACGCCGCCGCGCGCTCGTCGGTGAGGCCGCTCTTGTTGGCAAGATCCCACTTCGTCACCATGACGACGCATGCCCTGTGCGCATCGAGGATCTTGCCTGCGATCCGCTTGTCCTGCATCGTAGGCCCCATTGTCGCGTCTATGAGGAGAACGGCGACGTCAGATTCCTCTATCGCCTGCTCGGTGCGGAAGAGCGAGAAGTTGTCGATGGACGTCTTGGACATCTTGGTGTGCGGTTTGAGTCCAGCCGTATCGACAAGCATGTAGTGCCGCGCCTCCGGACCCTCTCCTATCGAAAACGGAACCTCTATCGCGTCGCGAGTCGTTCCGGCAATCTCGCTCACGATCACCCTCGGCGCGCCAAGAAGGCGGTTGATGTATGAGCTTTTGCCGACGTTAGGGCGCCCCACGACCGCGACCCTGAGCGGACGCGCAGAGGACGCATCCTCTTCCGCCGGAGGAAGCTTCGCGACGAATGCCTCGACAAGCTGCTGAATGCCGCGTCCGTGCTCGGCCGACGTCTCAAACACCGGCAACCCGAACTTGGCGAACTCCGCGCTGCGCCAGTCGTCGTTAGCAGTATCGCACTTGTTCGCGGCGATCATGCACGGAACTCCGGACTCGCGGACGCGCTTTATGACCTCCTGGTCGAGCGGCGTCACGCCTGCGCGTGCATCGACGACGATGACGCAGACCGCGGAATCTTCCACCGCAAGCGCGGCCTGTCGCCTCGTCTCGCCGTCCAGCGGGTCGTTCGTAACGCGCTTGTCGAAGGCGATTCCGCCCGTATCGACAAGCATTATCCGCCGCCCTGAAAGCTCTACCTCGCGCGTCACGCGGTCGCGAGTGACGCCCGGCTGGTCGAACACTATCGCGACGCGACGCCCCGCAATGCGGTTGAAGAGCGCACTTTTGCCGGTATTCGGCCTTCCAACTAGACTTACGACATTCACACTACAGGCCTTATGTACTTTGATTTCACCGCGCGCCAAAAGACGACGCAGAACGCGGAGAGCGGTATCGCGAGAAGCATTCCCAGAAGAGGCCCTAGCACAGTTGACCAGAAGAAGAAGCTGAATATCACGCCCGCGTATCCGAGGCCTGTCTTGTCGCCCTGTATCTTCGGGGTTATGAAATAGCCGTCCATGACCTGCCCAGCAACCCACACGCCCAGGACGAGCAGAAGACGCGTCAACGACCCGCCGGCCGTGAAGTACGCAAGCGGGAGCGCGACAGGAAGACACACGAGCGAGCCGAAGAACGGCACGAGGTTTAGCACGCCGAGCGAGAAGCCGATGAGAAAGCCGTAGGGCAGGCCAACCAACCAGAAGCCGCAGCCGTACATGACGCCTTCCAAGAGGCAGATCACGGTCTGGCGCTGGAAGAACGAGACGAGGATGTCGAAGAACGCATCTATCTGCGCGGCAAGAAAGCCGCGAGTCTCCTCTTTAAGAAACGGCATCTCGCCGACAATCTCGCCGCCGCGCCGTTCGCGAGTCATCAGGAAGAACACGAAAAATATGAGCGACACGAGAACGGAAAACACGCCAACGACGCACTTGAGGGCGCCGGAGCCAGCGCGTAGCGCCGTCGCGCCGTACTTCGTGTATATCTGGCCGATGTCGTCGTATGGAACGCCCATCTGCCCAAGCAGCGCATGCAGCTTGGGGAACGTCGCCTGGAACCATTCGAGAACATGCCGGAAAAGCTGCGGACCTTGCGCCATGAGATTCAACAGCTGTTCCACAATTATTGAGCCCGCATACCAAAATATAAGCCCCAGCGGAACGAACACCGTCGCAATCAGAGCAAAGAGCGCAAGCGTCGGATTCCTCACGACACGCTTCCACCAAAGATAGTACGGCTTGAAGAAAAGCGCAAAGAAAAAGCCCAGCAATACCGGGATCAACGCGCCTGAGGCAAAGGACAGGAGACTTAGCAGCCCCCATGCGACGAAGGCTACGAACGTAAACGTTATGACGAGCGAAAGGATGGTGAGTCCGCTCGCTATCGTCTTCCTCTGAGTTTCGGAGAATTCGATCATGTTGCCGCTATTATACCATATTTTATTCGACATTCGAAAGCAGTTCTGCAAGCGAAGTGCGGCGTTCGCGTACGGTGTTGGTCTGGATGGCCCGGTCAATCGCGTAGGGAACGCCCATGAGCAGGACGAGCTTTTTTCCGCGCGTTATCGCTGTGTAGAGCAGATTCCGCTGCAACATCACGTAATGCTGCGTGTGTATGAGTATGATGACAGCAGGATACTCGCTGCCCTGCGACTTGTGTATCGTCGTCGCGTACGCGAGCACAAGTTCGTCCAGGTCGCCAGGCTCGTAGCGTACAGGCCGCCCGTCGAACGCAACGACCAGCGAACGGTCGTCTGGATTTACCGCCTTCACGAATCCGACGTCCCCGTTGTAGACATCCTTGTCGTAGTTGTTCCTGAGCTGCATCACGCGATCGCCTGCGCGAAAGACCGTTCCGCCGCGAGCGATGGAATCGCCGCGCGGATTCAGCGCCTTCTGCAGTTCCGCGTTGAGATTGTCAGTGCCAAGCGCATTGCGCCGCATCGGCGTCAAGACCTGCACATCCTCCAGCGGATCAAGACCGAACTTGCGCGGTATGCGCTCCGTCATGAACTCTATCGCGCGCTTCACGCACATCTCAGGATCTTCGCAGCGGACAAAATAGAAATCGGAATCGCCGCGCGAAACTTCAAGCGGCTCGCCGGCGTTTACGTGGTGGGCGTTCTTTACGATAAGGCCGGAGACATCCTGACGGAAGATGAAGTTGAGCCGAACCGATGGAACTACATGCGACTTTATGAGATCGCCCAGCACCGACCCGGGACCGACCGACGGCAGCTGGTCCGTGTCGCCGACCCACACGACAACGGCAGTGTCGGGAAGCGCCCGCAACAGCTCGCACGCCAGCTTCACGTCTATCATCGAAGTCTCGTCGAATATGAATACGTCGCCCTCCAGCCTGTTCTCCGCGTTGAAAGTAAAACGGTTCGTGACAGGATTCCACTTGAGAAGACGGTGGATCGTCTGCGCCGTCTCGCCAACGGACTCCGACATGCGCTTCGCGGCGCGTCCCGTCGGCGCGGCGAGAACGACCTTGAGCCTTTTCACTCCGCGGTATATCTCGACGAGGGCGCGGATGATCGTCGTCTTGCCGACGCCAGGTCCGCCGGTTATGATGGAGAACTTTGACGAAAGCGAATTGAACAGCGCCTCGCGCTGGCTTTCCGCAAGCTCGAAACGCTGGCGCGACTGCCACCAGTCGACAGCCTTCCACGCGTCGAACGCGGCAAACGAACGAGGGGCCGCAATGATCGCCTTCACGCGCTCGGCGACGTCGCGTTCGGAGAAGAAGAGCGACGGCAGGTAAATGCGCGGCGGCTCCCCTGCAACGCGACAGATGCGCCCGGCCTCGAGTTCGGCGGCGAGCGCCTCCGACAGTATTTCCATCGGTATTGCCGTAAGCTCGTGCGCCCTTAGGAGCAAGTCGTTCTCGTACGTCCAGCAATGTCCGCCGTCTTCGGCTTCCTTCTCGAGCGTGAACGATATCGAGGCTCGCGCACGCAACGGCGATTCTTTAGATATTCCGACGGAGAGCGCGATCTTGTCCGCGGTCAAGAAGCCTATTCCCCAGATGTCGCGGCAAAGACGGTATGGATCGGCCTTTATGACCGCTATTGCGTCCGGCCCGTACTTCCGGACGATCTTGGTCATCTTCGTTACGGAGATTCCGTAGGTCTGGCCGAATATCATGTTCTCGCGCATCGACTCGTTGGCGTGCCAGCTAGCCCTTATCTGCTCGATCTTCGCGCGCCCCAGCTTCGGCACTTCGCGGAGACGCGCCGACTGGTATTGCAGAACGTGCATCGTCTCTTCGCCGAATGTATCGACTATCCGCTTCGCGAGAACAGGGCCGATCCCCTTTATCAATCCAGACGCAAGATACCGCTCTATGCCCCTTAGCGAGCGCGGCGCGACGCAGACGAGATTCTCGGCCTTGAACTGGCGACCGTGCACTTTGTCCGAAACCCAGCGGCCTTCCGCCTTGACGTCCTCGCCTTCCCAGACGGCCTGCGTCTTGCCGACGACCGTTATCTCCGGATTCCGAGCGAGTTCGAAGATGCTAGGCTGTTCGACGCGAAGAACGGTGTATCCGCTCTCGTCGTTGTGATAGACGACGCTCTTTATGGTCCCCTCGATGGTTTCCGTCGCCGCTGCCTCAGATTCGCTCATGACGGAACCTCGAACATGAAACGCTTGCCGGTGAACGGATGGACAAACACGAGGCGCACGGCCCTCAGGCAAAGGCGCTTCGCTTTCTTCGCGCCATACTTCACGTCGCCTACGACAGGATGCCCCGCCTCTGAAAAATGCACGCGAATCTGGTTCTTGCGTCCAGTCTTCAGCGCGACTTCGACAAGCGTGGAGTTGGCGTCCCCCGCGATCTTGCGCCATTCAGTTCTTGCAAACTTCCCAGCGGCAGGATCCTTAACGCTAGAGACCTTCATCGTCTTTGGATCGTCGCGGAGATAGCTTTCGAAAAAACCGCTGTCGTCGTCCAGCCGGCCTTCCACGCGGGCGCGATACGTCTTCTCGGTCAGCTCGCTCCAGCGATCTCGCACGACGTCGGCGAATCGCTCGTCCTTCGCGAACATCATTACGCCGCTAGTCTCGCGGTCAAGGCGGTGGACGAGCCAAACGCGTTTGCGGCTTTTCAGCTGCCCCTTGCGGACGTAGTCGTTGAGGCAGTTTTCCGCTGTCATCTGCGATTCGCGCGCGGCACGCCCCGGAAGCCGCGTATGCGTCGTGAGAAGACCCGCGGGCTTGTCGATCACGATAATGTCGCGATCCTCGTAGATTATCTCGAATGGCAGTCTTTGTCTTGCCATTCTGGTCACTCCGGCAACGGGGCGAGCCCCAGCATCTTGCGCATCCTCCCGACGGCGATGCGGATTTTCTCCATCGACGTCGCGTACGACAGGCGCACAAACCCCGCCCCGCAGGATCCGAATGCAGAACCGGGAACGACCGCAACGCCGAAGTCGCCAAGAAGCTTGAGCGCAAACGCCTCGTCGTCCAGTCCGGTCGAACGTATGTCTGAAAATATGTAGAACGCGCCCTTGGGCATCAACGTCTTCAGCCCCATTTCGTTCAAGGCCGGCACAAGGTAGTCGCGGCGCTTGCGATATTCGTTGCGCATTTTCGCAACATCCTTGTCGCCATGGTCCATCGCCTCGACGCCTGCGGCCTGCGAGGCGGTCGGAGCGGACATTATTCCGTACTGGTGAATCTTCATCATCGCGCCGATGATGTCTTCAGGTCCGCACGCATAGCCAAGGCGATAGCCGGTCATCGCCCACGACTTCGAGAAGCCGTTCAGCAGCACCACGCGATCGCGGTGTTCCGGGAACGCCGCGAAACTTGGCAGCGGCGCATCCACGTTTGCGACGTAGTTTAGCTCTGAATAGACTTCGTCCGCAAGCAGGATGAGATTGTGTCTTTCCGCAAACGCGAGAATCTCCGACATCTCGTCCTTTGAAAGCGCCGCGCCCGTGGGGTTGCACGGGAAGTTCAGAAGGAGCGCCTTCGTCCTTGGCGTCACCTTCGCCTCAAGCGCCGCGACGGTCAGCCGAAAGCCGTCGTCCACGCGAGTCTCGACGGCAACAGGCGTCGCATGCGCAAGGCGCACTGTCGGCGCATACGAGACGAAGCACGGCTCGTGGTAGAGGACTTCGTCGCCCGGCGAGCAGATGGCGCGTATCGCGAGGTCTATCGCCTCCGAGACGCCAACCGCCACTAGGACTTCGCTTTCCCAGTTGAACGACGCCTCGAAACGCCGCGAGAGATAGCGGCAGATCGCCTGCCGGAGATCGGGGGTTCCGAGGTTGGACGTGTAGTGCGTTCCGCCGTTCTCAATGCAAGTGATTGCCGCGCGCGAGACGTGCCACGGCGTGTCGAAATCCGGTTCGCCGATGCCAAGCGAGACAACATCCTTGGAACGTGCAACGATGTCGAAGAACTTCCTTATTCCGCTCTTCGGCAATTCTGCGACATGTTGCGCAATTCTACGAGGGGCTGTCCCCTGAGTCTGTCCTTCTGTGTGCATGCTTCCCAAACCCATACTACAGAGGCAATAATACCATTTTCACGGTAGAAGCGTCAACAACATAGACGGCTTGTCGCCCGCCTCCTTTGTCAAAGCCTTGCACGATTGACGAAATAAACCGCCCCGACCATGCAGAGAAAAGCCCAGAGATAATCCCAGCGCCATCTCTCGCCCATGAAGAAGATCATGAACGGCACGAACACGCATACGGTGACGACTTCCTGTATGATCTTTAGCTGCGCGACATTGAAACCGGAGGCGACGCCAAGCCTGTTCGCAGGAACAGCAATTGAATATTCGACAAGCGCAATGAGCCAGCTGACGACGACTATCGCGGCGATTGGCCAGCTAGACGCGCCCGGCTTCTGAAGCTTTAGGTGCCAATACCATGCAAAGGTCATGAACAGATTGCTCCCGAAGAGCATCGCCACCGTCAACGCCATACCAATCGGCTTCGCAACTTCACCTGTTGCCATTTTTAACCTCCATCTCCTTTCAGCAATAGACCATATCCGGCGGCGGCGGCGCGGAAAACTCAACGCGTTTGCCTGTCGCAGGATGCGTGAACGACAACGCGACGGCATGCAGAAGCATCCTGCGCGGCGGATGCGCCATGCGGCGATCCTTCGCGGAATCGCCGTAAAGCGGGTCACCTACGACCGGATGCCCCAGATGCGCTGCGTGGACACGTATCTGGTGCGTGCGCCCCGTTTCGATTTCGAACTCTACCATCGCAAGCCCGTTGTGCTTGCCAAGAACGTTCCAGTGCGTAATCGCACGCTTTCCGTCGCCGCCTTCTACGACCGCCATGCGCTTCGCGTCCCACGGCTTGCGTCCTATCAATGTATCGAGCGTGCCGGACGCAGGCTTCGGCGCACCATGCAGGACGGCGAGGTACGTCTTGCCAACGCTGTCGTGCCTCTCGAATTCGCGGCGAAGCGCGAGGTATGCCCGTTGCGTGCGGGCAAACACCATGACCCCGCTCGTGTCGCAGTCAAGGCGGTGGACGACTCCGGGACGTTCCACGCTGCCGACGCCAGCCATGTCGGGGAAGCGTTCAAGCAGCACGTCGCACAGCGTTCCGTCGGGATACCCCGGAGCACGATGGACTATCATCCCGGACGGCTTGTTTACAACGACGATGTCTGCGTCTTCGTGGATGATGAGGCTCATGCGATGCGCTTGCCGTCGGCCAGCGTCTCGGCGATGTTAAGATAGTAGGCGCGCACTCGCTCGAATGCGTTCACGATGTCAAGCTCGACAAGCACGCGGGCGGGCGACGACGGATCGTCAGGCCCGATGCGCCCGAGCTGGCTGCGACGGCACTCGCGGACGAATTCATGGAGTGACTTAGACTCGAACTGGACTTCTTCCAGCGGAATCAGCGGACGCGGCGAAACGATGTAGGAGGAAACACGCTCTGCGAACGCGAGCACCATTCCGTGCAGTTCGGCAAGGCGCGTACGCGACACTTCGGAGAAATCCTGTCCTTCCCTGATGAGACGACGACGCGCCTTCAGGATGGCGGCCGCCTCGTCGGAGACGGACTCAAGTTCGTCGGCAAGGCGCAGAAGCCGCCGCGCACGCGCCGCCACGTTCGTAGCAAGGCGCTTCGCCATGACCAACCCCAGGAACTCCGTGACCTCGTGCTGCACGCGATCAAGGTCGTCCTCGATCCTCTTGATGCGCGACTCGTCTTCCTCGGCAGAAATGCCGCCGATAACCTTTCCGGCGAGCCGCAAGGCCTCCTCGCTGGAATCGCGCATGAACATCACCTCCGCGAACGCCTGGTCGCACGCGATGACCGGAGATATCCTCGCTCCAATGCTAAGAGTGCTCAGGTGCGGACGATCCCCTTCCTTCGACGGGATCATGCGCTCTATCAGCGTGGCGAAGGGACCTGTGAACGGGAAGAGGAGAAGTCCGCGCACGACGGAGAAGATGGTGTCCGTAACCGCTATCGGCGCCGCGACGCCAAGAAGGACGGGGCCCTTCGCCGTCTCCGTTACGACATCCCAATGAGGGAAGAGCGCCTTGCCGAGCGGCACGAACACGGGGAGCACAAGCGGAAGCAGCAACACAGATCCAATCACGTTGGAGAGCGTATGCGCGAGCGCCGTGCGCCGAGCGTCCTGCGAGCCACCTATCGACGCGAGCCAGGCCGTTGCAGTCGTTCCGATGTTCGCGCCGAAAAGGACGGATATCGCCATCTCGTACGTTATCAGCTGCTGCCCGGCAAGCGTCATCGCGATTGCTATGGTCGCGGCGGAGCTTTGAATCGCGGCGGTGAAGACGGCCGCGGAGAGGGCGACAAGCGCAACGCCGACGAGAGTTGTCGCGTTCATCTTCACAAACATGGCCTCTATGCCAGGGTGGTTCCTGATCGGCATAACGCCCTTCGACATGAAATAGAGACCGAGGAACACAAGCCCGAGGCCGACAAGCGCGAAGCCAAAGTCGTGTATGCGATCGCGGCGGATGAAGAAGTAGCACACGCCGCCGATTGCGAGCGAGATGAGCCCCAGCGATTCTGGAGAAGGCGCGAAGGCGACGATCCAGACAGTGCCAGTCGTTCCGATGTTCGCGCCGATTATCACGTTGAGCGCCTGGCGGAGCGTCATCATGCCGGACGACACGAAACCGACAAGCATCACCGTTATTACGGACGACGACTGCACTATCAGCGTCGATGTTATTCCCGTGCCGACGCCGGCGAGGCTGTTGTCCGCCGCCGTGCGCATGAACTTGCGCAGGCCTCCGCCGCCAACGGCCTGAAGGCCTTCCGAAAGGTTCTTCATGCCGAGCAGGAACACGCCGAGTCCGCCCATGAGGGTGGTTATGACACTAAGGACAAGCAGAATGGAATCTTTCATGCGTCGTCAACTCCTGTTCACATCCTGCCGGAAAGCGCGTCGATTAAATCGCACAGACGCTTGTAGCACATTCCAAGGTCGTCGTTCACGACACGGAACATGTATTCGCCTGCACGCGCCATCTCGCCTTCCGCATTGGCAAGCCGCTTCTCTATAACGTCGCGCGAATCCGTGCCGCGCCCTTCGAGGCGGGCGCGCAGCTCTTCGATGGACGGCGGGTTGACGAATATGTCGACATATCCGACCTTGAGCGGATCGTCGTCTGGAAGTGTGCGCACGTAGTCGCGCACTTTCGCCGCGCCCTGCACGTCGATGTCGAGGATCATCGAGTTCCCTTCCGCGAGCACCTCCTCAATAGGCGCCTTCAGCGTTCCATAGTAGTTGCCATGCACGGAGGCGTGTTCAATGAACGCATTCTCGCGGATAAGCTCCTTGAACCTCTCCTTGGTCAAGAAATGGTAGTCGAGACCGTCCTCTTCTTCGCCGCGCGGTGGACGCGTCGTGCACGAAATGGAATAGACAATGTCGCCGTATTCCTGCAAAAGCATGTCAATCAACGTCGACTTTCCGCATCCCGACGGCGCTGACATGACAATAAACAATGGCTTCGTCTTCATGTTTCCGTGTATTATACCATATCCTCCGCCATCTAGCGCAAGTCCACCACTCATGCGCAGCCGCTCGCCCTCGATCTACGCAGAGACCCCAAAACCTTGCGCAAAGTTCTTTCAGTCCCTTGCGTATTCAATCTCGGCGCCGGAAATGATCCATACCGGGCCAAAGAGCCCACTTTCGTTGTTGGACTTGTCAAATGCGCCTTGCCGCCTGTCGTATACTGACACTGGCGGAAAGTCATTTGCTATTCTGTCCCGCACGCATGGGGCAGAAAGCGCATTCGCAAGCGTGTTGGCAACCGTTACTTCCAGTACGTTTAAGCCCTCTTCAAGACGGACGTCAAATCGGTACGGCCCGAAAAACTTCTTTCCGGCATCTTTGCCATTCAGCCTTACACCGCACGCCCAGCACACGCGTCCGAGATCCAGCATGGCGCGACCACCCCTCCTGACGACGAATTCCGTGCGATAGACGGCCTTGCCGCTGAACGAATCGCCAAAGGTCTTTCTCCAGTCGCCAAGAGACGTCCTGACCGGCTCGTCGTCGTGGTTCACAATCTCGAAATCCGACTTGCCTACGACGTGGTCGGCGGTCTTTCTGACCGTCCAGCCGCTTGAAAGTTCATTTGTGACCGTCGTGCCGGAAATCGGCTTGCATTCGTCCGCCGAAGCGCCGACGACGAACATTGACGACCCGAATGCGGGGAAGTGCCAGTCAAGAATCCCGGAGACGGCGCCCGTCTCGACATATCGCCCCTTCTCGGCATTGCACCACACCACGTTGCCTGACTCGGCGAACTCCAGCGTGACATCGCTCGGCCACTGGCTCTCGTTCACGACAAAATACAGCATCTCGCTTCCGCTCTTTCGCTTCGCCACGCGCAATTCCCGCCTAAGCTCCCCTCTTATCCGCATCGTCGGCACAACCTTGTCAAGCTCATCCGGCCCAAGCACATTGCCTCCTGCCACGCGAAAGTCTTCAAGCCTGCGCCTGGCCGAATCGCCCATCCACCGGGAGGACGGAATGACGACCGTACCGTAGCGCATAGCCCCGACGACAAGCTTCCCGTTGTCGATTCCGGCATCTGCAATCTGATATTCGTCGATGAACTCGTATTCGCAGTTCATGCGGTCGAGCATCCCCGCCACGGCATGATGGGCAGTTCCCGCCATGTCCGCGTAAATCCCGCCAGCGCGGAACCCCCGTTCGTCGTACAAGACCGCGATGTCAGTCGCCGCGTCACCCTGCGCCAGCATCGACGACGTGCGTGCGACGTATTCGAAGAACGGCCTTTGAAACTCCCAATAAGGAGCGACCGGACCTGCATGAGGCTCGAAGAGCGCCATCCACTGCCCTGCGTTCGACAATGCGTAGTACCCGAATACGAACAGGCTTGCACCGCGTACCATCTGGAAGTCCACTACCCACTTCATCTCGTCGGGGGTTAGCGAGTCTCCATAGATCCCAAACAATTCGGAAAGCACGTGCATTGTGCCGTTCTGGTGCGCGGCGGACGCAGCATATCGCGGAAATGGCGCCTGTCGGCCGGCATCCACGACAGACGACGGATAGAGCTGCCGCCAAATTGCATCAACGCCCGGCACATCCAGCGCCCGAAGGCTCTTCAGCAGAGCCCCGTGTCCGTACTTGCCGGAAAGCTCCGGCACATCCTCGCCGTCAAGATGGCCGCCCGACAGGACGCCGTGGGAACGGCACCACTGCCGAATCGGAACGAGAAACCTCTCGACGAACAGATCCGCCATGACTTCATGGTAGTCGATGCGCACTCGCGTCAGACGGTCATCCAGCGTCTCCCGCTTGCGCGCAAGCAGCTCTGGCATGAACGGCAGAATGTCATACCCCTTGCGGCGCACGAACTCATCCGCAAAATCCGTCGCCCACCCGACATGGCCGTTCAGGTTGCAGACCGGATGGCTGGGCTCGTCCGTAAAGGCAAAGCGCACGGCCTTGCCAAAGTGTCTGCCGACATATCGCGCATACGATTCATGGGTGAATTCGACAAACCGCTCCGTCGCGCCCGGTTCAATGACCGACGGGTAGTTGTCCCTTCCTGCACCATACGGCTTTCGCCACATTGCGCCGCCCTCGGAACCAGAATCCCCGCACCCGAAAAAAGTCTGCCGAAAACGCCCCTCCCCGTCCGATGCCGCAACCATCCCGCAAGCGCCGCCAGACGGCCACCCTCCCTCGTCGTAGAGCCAGGCGTTCATGCCAAGCCCTGCTACGTGGTCGATGACGTTTGAGAATATGGAAAGGTATTCCGGCGTAAGATAGCCGGGCGACGTGTTAGAGCGGAACTTGCCGGGGCGGAAACCATCCGGGACTGGATGTATGCAGACGCTGCGCACTCCGTTCGACGCCATGTCGTCGAGCTGTGCGTTCAACTTCGCCGCATCGAGCCGATCGTTCCACATCCAGAAGTATCCCGGCGAAAACAGGCTCTCCGGCTCTCGAAACCTTGCCCTGTCGAAAGCTGCCTGCGCGCTGGCAATGCAAAATACCGCGAGAGACACCGTGACCGTTTTCATTTCCACAACATCACCTTATTTCGCTCTTTTGGCAATGTCAAGGAGCCTGTCGCGGGCCTCGTCCATCGCAGACACCGTGCCGGCGTCGGCCGCCTCTTTTACGATTGCATCGACTTTGGCGAGCAGGGCCGCGTCGTTCTTGAATCGGTTGCGCAGCCACATGACAAGACGCACGTCCTCATAGCCCATGTCCGCCGCAAGCTGACGACGGGAAAGAAGCGCAGCATCGTTCGCGAAGTCCACGTAGAGCGATGCATAGTCGTCGTAGCGCCCGGGCATCGCGAAGTCGTTCGAGTCGAACGGGCTTCCCGCCGCCACCGTCATGTGCCAGAACGTCGCGATCTCGCGGTAGCCGTCGCGCATGTTCTCCCAGTAGTCGCGGCGATATACAACGGGAATGTTCTCCTTCGTGAGAATGGAATATGTCCACACTTCCTTCAAGTTCTGAGCCGCAACAAGCCGCTTCTTCTCGGCAGTCACCTTCGGGCGGTACAGCTCGATGACATCGTACACCTCCGCAAGGCGCGGCAAGGCCGTTTCAATTGCCTTTGACTCCAGGAAGACAGGCAGCGGATCTGTCATGGTGAGATTTGCCGTGTCCTCCTGCTTGATTACTTTCGCCGCATGGTAGGCGCGGCTCATGCCTGAGTCGTACGAAGGATCGTCGATTTCACCTGATGGTTCATCGATTGGATACCAGTATATCCTGTCCTTGCCGATTCCATAGCGCTCCTTGACGTGCGATGCAAATTCGCGCACCAAGGCCTTGACCCCGATTTCCCATTTCCCGTCGCCCGGCTTGCAACGCTGTCCGCGCACATCCAGCGGCGCGTTCCACGGATGGCTCTTCTCCAGGCCCATATAGACCCACAGCTTCATCTTCTCGCACGGCAGCCCTGCCGCAAGGACTGCGTCCACATGGCGGTCGAGACCGCTGAAGCTGCGCACTCGGAACTCGCCTTTCACTTTTTCCTCCGAAAAAAGGTAGCCTGGGTTCACGTAGACCACGTTATAGCCGCGGTCGACCAGCAACTTCGCCACTTTCGCGGCTCCAGGCCCCTTGTCGAACGTCTGCCCTACGTAATCGTACCCGGCACGGTCGACCGCCACTTCGTCAAGATCGGCGGCGACAACTTCCACATCAAGCGAAACTGCTTCGTCCGTGAAGCCCGGCATCGCCTTCTTGAGCGAGAGCGTCGAGCGATAGACGCCGGCGGCAAGGCCACGAGTGTCGAGTTCAAGGTATATAGGCAAGGTCTCCTTTGGCGCAAGGCGCAACAGGCTGTTCATCGGCAACGGCAATATCGGGTCGTAGAGCGCGCGTCCAACCCTGTCGGCAATAGCGAAGCCCTGCGAAATCTTGCACCTGGCAGGCGGCAGACTTGCGGAGCCGGACACTGCAGAGAGCTTGACCTGCCCGGCAAAAGGCATGTCCGTCAGGTTTGCCGCCGCGAACACGACCACTGCGCGCGAATTCCGCGCAGCGCGAACACGCAACGCCTCCAGGGGCCGCGACGAACAGTCAGGCGCGATGCCGTTGCCCCAAGGCGACGATGGACGAAACAGCAGAATGGACTTTCCGTCGAGAGTCGCCGAGATAATCGCCTTGTCGAGGTCGTCGAACATTTTCTCGAGCGAATCGAACTGCGCAGGGTCTCCACCTTGGCTCTCGACCGCTGCCTTGACCTTCTCGAATGCGTCCGCCGCCTTTCCTCCCGCCGAAGTGCGTTTTTCCATGCCGGCCAGCCTTCTAGCGAAGTACGCCTTCGCACCCCCGTATACCACCCGTCCGAACGCATCGATGTTGCTGAACTTGCTTCCGACCGCCGCCCAGGTAGAAAGTCCGCCGCACGTCCCGCCGCACCGCGTGAAGTTGATTCCGAACACATCGCCGGGCTGTAGCGGCGACTTGAACACCTCCGAGAACGGCACCGAAAACGTAACTCGAAATCCGCTTGTCGTGTCCTTTGACTCGGCTAGGGCCGCAGATTGCCATTCGCCGTCCTTCACGTCGGGTGCCGAGTTGCGCCGTGCCGCGAACACGCCGGCGGCGTTGGCGGAATACTGGCAATAGACCGTCGAATCGAGCGAAGGCCTGATGAAAAGCTCTACGCCGTCTCCGGCCCACGCACTTGACTTGGACTTCTTCGCCGTCATGCCGTCGGGCACAGGGCAGTCGATCGTAACGAGTATCTTGGAGGCGTCCACCGCGATGCGCGCAACGGACGCCGCCTTGACGAACTTGTCGTCCGCGCTCACCATTAGACCAAGCGCATCCCCCTCGTGGTCAAGCACCCGGAAGCGCCCAGTCTCCCCCTGCCCGTTTTCGTCCAAGACGAGCACGTCGTCTGCAACGGCAAGACAAGCCGCCGAGACAGCCACCATCATAAAGACAATTAATTTCATTTTATTCCCTCCTGCTTTCCATAAAGATACGAAATGATGCCGTCAAGAATGGCCGTCGCTTCCGGCCTCCCGGACGTAAGATCAAGTCCCCATGTCGCGACCTGACGCCCGCTTTCCAGTTCTGCCATGTAGGCGTAGCAGGCATCCCCGCCCTCCCCGACTATTATCAGCGTTTTTGCGTCTGCACCGGCGAACGGAAGCTTGCGGCCCTTGCCAATCGTGCCAAAAAGTAGCGGCGAGAGAAACCCCTCGTGCGGCAGTAGCGCAAGCGCGGGGTGCTTCTTGAGTGCGGTCCCCACCTGCGCGCCCATCGACCACCAGCCCAGCGAAACGTCCGGCGACGGCTGCCTGAATGCACTCTGGCTTTCAGGGGAAATTTCGCGTCCCAATGACCAGACCTTGCATCCGCTTGTAGGCGACCTGTCCACATCGCCAATCTCAATCGTGCGCTGCCCACGGCTTGCTGCCGCCGCAAGGAACGGGCTGTCGGCCTCTGCAACGACGATCTCCGCCCTTTCGGCATCAGACACGCCGCGCACGTTCCTGAACAATCTTGCGAACGACGGGCGGAGCGCGTCGGAAACGGCAAGGAACGAACCATCGGGCGTTTCACGCCTTGGGAAAATCCAGAACTCCCGGTCGTTGGCCCCCGTACCGCCCACATGTGCAGTCAATGTCGCCTTCACAGCCTTTGGCACGCCAGGAAACGCGATTTTTACATGTGCCACCTTGCGAGCCGGTCCCCGCTCCTGCGCACCTACATGCGCATTGCCAGAAAGCAGCACCTTGCCGTCTGCAGAAAGCGTCCACTCCAGACGCGTTCCCGGTCCAAGCAGTCGTTCTCCATAGTATGCAAAGAGGAAATCCACCTCGGCACTCTCTCCAGAACGGAACACGCGCTCGTCTCCTGG
>Ga0265299_10001128_pt1 | contig 31917 bp, 26 predicted proteins | sample AusTroGonzalo_MG_4_FD_193485 | JGI IMG/M metagenome (GOLD analysis project Ga0265299, IMG submission 193485) | Bovine rumen microbial communities from tropical cattle in Woodstock, Queensland, Australia - Gonzalo_02 | ecosystem: Host-associated > Mammals > Digestive system > Stomach > Rumen ... | reverse complement strand
TCGGGGGCATCGGCAATGAAACGGCCTATGCGGTCTTTCTGCTGTGGGGTAAAGAAAGGATTGGCCTCAAGCAGATGGTAATAACGGTCTTTCACGCACTCAAACTGGGTGGTGTCCACATGTACGGCGTGGAGCTTAAGGCACATGTCGGCAAACTCCTGGGCGTACTGGGCTACAAGCTCCGGGTTGTCACCTGTGGCACGGGCATATGATTTCTTGTTCAGTATGCGGTGGAACCTTATGCCGTATCGGCCGTTATCAGTAACCACATAGTCACCGGGCTCGGGGCTGGGAATACCCATCTTATAGACCTTGCGGGCCAGGTTCATCTCATCAAGAGGCTGCTGTATCTTGCCCGGGAAATAGAGCTTGAGCATGATCCCGGGATCAGTCTTGTGGTTGTAACTCTCTCCGTTGGCCCCTCCTCCGGCCAATTCATAGTCATTCAATGATATCCTGATAGGTTCCATTATCTATTTCCGAATACCTGGTTAATCAATGTTTCAAACTCCTGGAATGCGAATGTGTCTTTAAGGTCACGTAATGCGTCGGCCAGCGCGCGGTAGTGCCACTCGTGGTCCTTGGGGTCATTGGCGTGGAACAGGCTCCACAGCTTGTCTCCCTGCTGGGCATAGTCGCGGGCAATGGCGCGCATGTTGGATAGCTTGTCACCCATGGCAACTATCTTGCCGTCCAGCGGGGCCTCCTTGATGCGGTCTATTGATTTGCGTTTGCGTTCATGCCAGGTACCCTCATCATCACCTACGCTCTCTGATTGTACCAGCCTTGCCACACGCTCACCGAACTCGGTGCGTATCTGCTCAATGGTTACGTCTGTGTCCTCTACAGTGTCATGTAGGGCGGCTGCTGCCAGAAGTTCCTGGTCCGGGGTTATGGTAGATACAATCTCCATAGCCTCCATGGGGTGTACAATATAGGGGAATCCTTTGCCTCTGCGTTCTGTTCCGGCGTGAGCCTTGACTGCGAACTGTATGGCGCGGTCCAGTAGTGTGGTGTCTAAGGGTTTGTTTGGCATTTTTTTATTGTTGAGTATTCATAAAAGGTAAGCCTTTTGACTGCTCCAGCAGCATCTCGGCCATCATATCGTTGGTTTCTGATTCTCCGTTCAGCAGGTCAAACATGTTTTTGATGCCTGCCTTGCCGCCTCCGTTCTTGAGTATGTAGGCTATACAGAGGTCCTGCGGTCCTATTGATGATGAAATGATATCCAGGTCCGTAAGTCCTATCTGATAGCAGGCAATCTGATAGGCGCCCTCGGAGTAATCTTTTATCATCCTGGATATATCACCCAGTGTCTTAAGCCCCAGACCTTTGTATACGGCCAGATAGGGCATGAGCGGAACCTCCTGTATCTCGGCCTGGTTCATGGATGCGATACGCTTGTTGAGCGGTGTGAACGGAGCCAGATCCAGGTAGCTGCGGAATGTGTCGCCGTCAATGGGTACCTCATCCAGGTTACCTGAACGTACCAGTCCCTGAACGCGGCGGCGGTAGTCTGTGAGCTCAATGCGGATCTTGCTGAACTCATCATCCACAAGCTCCAGCATACCGGCCAGACGGCTCATGTTACGCAGATAACGGCGGGGTATCTCCACACCTGACTTATAACCTGTGTCATGGTCCATGTTGGCCCATGCGTGTTGCAGCAGGGTACGCATCTGTATCTCAAAGCGGTACGGGAAATCAGGTACGGAACAGATGTAATGGAGTGACAGGTATCCAAAGCTGTCTATCTCATGAATCTTACGTTTGTCTACAGAGTTCTCCCAGTCAATGGTAAACAGGCGCTCCACGGCCGATGCAACCTTGTCTACATCATCAATGTAGAATGTTATGACCCTGAGACCGATGATGTCTGTCAGGTCTGCAAGGCTTTTGTATTTCTGTCCTTTCAGTTCCAGCTTTCCGGCCAGAGAGTTGTGTGACTTGATACGGGACTCTATTGCCGCAACCATGAGTCCTGCATCGGTCAGTGTACTTTTCAGTGTGTCACGCACCTGTGCCTCCACCTCCCTGAAACGGGGAAGGTTGTCCTCATACTCCTGCAGTATGGCCTGACAGTGCGGATCAAGAAGCCTGTTTGTTGACATTGGTTTAGTATTACGGTTACACTTGCGAAGATATTTTTTTTATTTGTCTCAGACAAAGATTTATTACCTATATTTACAATTCAAAACCGCATTAGGTAATATGGAGATAGCAATTGGAATAATATGTGCAGTTCTTGGCATCGCAGTGGGATTCCTGCTGGGTCGCAGCCCCAAGAGGGAGAGTGAACTGGAGGCACAGGTAAAGGTACTGGAGGCTGCGAATGCAACCCTTAAGGAGCAGTCCAGACGCGATAAGGAGGATTCAGAGTCACGTATCATTAAAGCCAGGGAGGAGTGGCAGGCTCATAGCCAGGAGATGCTCCAGTCACAGCAGGCTAAGTTTGATGAGACCATAGCCAAGGTTACGGCTCAGATGAAATCGGCCACGGAGGATATGCTCAAGCGCCGTCAGGAGGAGTTTGCCACATCCAGCAACACCAGCATCGGTCAGATAGTGAATCCGCTCAAGGAGACCATAGACAAGATGAAAGAGGCCATGCAGGAGAACACACTCAAGCAGACCTCAATAAGCAGCGAGATAAAGACCCAGGCCGAGAACATGATGCGCCAGAGTGCCGCAGCCAAGCAGAGTGCCGATGAGCTGACCCGTGTGTTCCGCCATGCAGGTCGCGTACAGGGTAACTGGGGCGAGATAATACTTGATGAACTGCTTGAGTCACAGGGACTGACCAAGGGCGTCCACTATGAACTGCAGTCATCGATACGCGACGCCGCCGGCGATGTGGTCCGTACCGATGATGACCGTAGCATGCGCCCCGATGTGATACTGCACCTGGACCAGAAACGTGATGTTATCATAGACTCCAAGGTGTCGCTTACCGCCTTCATGGATTACGTCAACTCTGATGATGAGGCTGAACGTCAGAGGTATCTCAAGGCTCATGTGGATAGCATCCAGAAACATGTAAAGGAGCTGGCCGGCAAGGACTACTCATCATACGTAAAGCCTCCCAAGGTAAAGATGGATTATGTGATCATGTTCGTGCCCAACACCGGTGCCCTTTGGACTGCGGTGAACGCGCAGCCGGACCTGTGGCGCAACGCCATGGAAAAGAATGTCTATATAGCCGATGAGCAGACCCTCTTTGCCGCACTGCGTATCATCAATATGACCTGGACACAGATAGCTCAGGCCCAGAACCATGAGAAGGTGTATGAGCTGGCGGGCGAGATGATGGACCGTGTAGGTCAGTTCATGGACCGCTACAAAGCCATAGGCAAGGCTCTTGAGAATGCCGGCAAGGCGTATGAGGCGGCCGATAAGAAGCTGCAGCCCAGCGGTCAGAGCATAATACAGACCTGTGCCAAACTGCAGAAACTGGGAGCCAAGCAGAGCGCCAAGAATCCTATCCCGCAGCTACAGGAGTATGACATCGATACGGACTCAGAACCGGATGAACCTGCACTTGAAGAGAAAGAATAGAAACAATAAGACCCGAGCCTGACAGCCCGGGTCTTTTATTCATCTGTTTATGGGTAATCAGTCCTGAATCTCAAACAGGTTCAGGAAACCGGTCATCATGAATACTGAACGGATATCCTTGTTGATAGCCTTAACTATCACTTTGCCGCCCTTGGATGCGGCGGCCTTGCGCAGTGAAAGGAACAGACGGAGTCCGGAGCTTGATATGTATTCCAGCTCTGTGCAATCCAGGATAACTGTACCGGCGGTATACTGCATCAGATTGTCAAAATCTCCGCTAATCTCCTGTGAAGCGGGAGTGTCCAGACGACCGATAAGCTGAGCGGTCGTCACGTTCTCTTTTGTGTTGATCTTTACTTCCATAATTCTCATATTTTTTTATTGATTAATCTTCTGTATCTCCCATTAAGATTACCAGCCTGTCACCAACCATCAGCTTAAGGCTGCCGTGCGGAACAATATACTTGGGCCCGCGTCTTACCATTACCACGCGAATGCCATGGGGCAGGTGCAGGTCACGCAGCGTCTCTCCATTTTCCAGGTCCTCCTGTGCCACGATGTGGTCACGCAGCAGTCCCATCTCCTCAGGTATCTCCATACCAAAGGTCTCCACCTCAGGGTCATCCTCTATGCTCATGTTGAGCAGATGGGCCATAGGTGTTAGTGTCATGCCTTGCAGCACCAGTGACAGCAGTGTTATGCAGAACACTATGTTGAATATCTCATTAGATCCGTCAACACCCTCAAGTACTGTGTAGAGTGCAAACAGAATGGGACCGGCACCCTTGAGTCCTACCCATGATGCCAGCATCTTGGCCCTGAATGTGAGTCCCTTGAACGGGAGCAGGCTCAGTATGATACCTGCGGGGCGGGCAACCAGCATGAGGAACAGACCTATGAACAGAGCCGGCCAGATGATGCTGTGCATCTGTGAAGGCTTGGCCAGCATTCCAAGCAGCAGGAACATGATAAGCTGTGAGAGCCAGGTTATTCCGTCATAGAACTGGAGCACCTCCTTCTTGTTGGGCAGCTTGGGCGTATTACCTATCACAATGGCTGTTATATAGAGTGCAAGCAGTCCGTTACCTCCTATATATGATGTAGAGCCGTTGGCAAAGAGTACAATACTCAGTATCAGGATGGAGTAGAGTGAGGGGTTGGAGAGATTGATCTTAACCAGAAGCCATCTTGCTCCGTATCCTATAGCCAGACCCATACCGAATCCCAGGGCGATCTGCTTGATAAGGATCCATACTGCATTCAACAATACAATCCATGTGGTAGCGGTGCCCGATGCAGCGTTAATGGTATCTATTACCTGTACCAGCAGTATGGTCAGTACGTATGCGGTGGGGTCATTACTGCCAGACTCAAGCTCCAGGAGCGGGCCCAGATTCTCACGCAGTGTAAGACGCTTGCTACGCAGTATCGAGAATACCGTTGCCGAGTCTGTTGATGACATTACGGCCGATAGCAGGAAACAACCCATGATAGTTGTTCCGGCACCTCCTATACGGCTGCCGAACACCAGATAGATAAAGGTACCGCTTATGGCAATGGTAATGCCCAGACCCAGTGTGGTCATGGAGATACCTTTCCTGATTATAGGCTTGGTCTCTTCCATCGATGTCTCAAGACCGCCCGACAAAAGGATGATTGTCATGGCCAGATGACCCAGGAACTCAGCTACATGCAGGTTCTCAATCTTAATGCCCAGTCCGTCCTCACCGGCCAGCATTCCTATTATCAGGAACAGCAGCATGGTGGGCACACCGAATTTGGTGCCTATCTTGGCCACCAGTATTGATATGAACATGAGCAGGGATATGAAGAGTATCAGGTTCCCCGCCGACAGGTCTATGTTGAAAATGGAAAGAGGTATCATCATTTAGCAGTCAGTTTCTTAATCAGGGTCAGAACGTTGTGTCCATCAGCACGCTCATAGTTGATGTGGTCCATTATTTTGCGTATCAGATGTATGCCCAGGCCTCCGATGGCACGGTCCTCGGCACTCAGTGTTATGTCAACCTCGGGCTTCATGGTAGGATCGAACGGCTTTCCGGTATCAGAGATTATGAATATCATCTCCTTGCCGTTGGACTTTGCCTCTATGGTGATGTCACCCTTGGTGCCCTCTGGATATGCGTAGTTCATAACGTTTACCACAGCCTCCTCAATGGCCAGGTTTATCTGCATTATATCGGCCATCTCAAAGCCGTTAGCTTCACATACCTCATCAATGAATTCATTCAGTCTGGGTACGCGCTTAAGGTCATTGGCAAGGGTTAAACTGCGCTGGAACAGGATATCCTGATGCTGCTTGGTATACTGTATGGCCAGCATTGTCAGGTCATCACTCTGGTCAGCCTCTCCCACAAACTCATGAACGGCATCCGTTATGGTCTGGATGACCTTGGTGGGCTCAAATATGTGACTTTCATGCAGTTTGTGAGCCATATCCTCAAGACGGCTCATCTCAAACTGGTTGTGGTTTATGTTCTCTGCCTCGGTCAGTCCGTCCGTGTAAAGGAATATGGTTGTGCCCGGATCGATGAGTGTCTCCTGGACGGTGTATTTCCAATCGGGCATTACACCGGCAGGCAGGTTGGAGTCAACAGGCAGCATGCCGGCTCCTGTGTTACCTATCAGAACCGGAGCGTCATGACCTCCGTTACAGTAGTGCAGACGGCCGGTTGGCAGGTCCAGAACACCCACAAATATGGTAACGAACATATTGGAGTCATTGTCCTGGGACATTGTGTCATTAAGGTTTTCAATGATCCTGTTGGGTGATGCCTCATGTGCCGCGATGGTCCTGAACAGAGCCTTTGTAATCACCATGTAAAGTGATGCCGGAACTCCCTTACCCGATACGTCACCAATGCAGAAAAAGAGTTTCTCGTCACGGATAAAGAAATCAAACAGGTCTCCGCCAACCTCCTTGGCCGGTGTCAGCTGTCCGAACACGTCAATGTCATCACGCTCAGGGAAGGGTGGGAATATCTTGGGCAGCATGGACATCTGTATGTCACTTGCAATCTTAAGCTCTCCCTGTATGCGACCCTTCTGCTCATTGATGTTCTTTATCTCATCAATCTGCTTTATGATGGACTGCTGCATGTATCTGAATGATTCATTCAGCTGGCCTATCTCATCATTATGTTTGGCTTCAGGAATCTCCTCGTCAAATTTTCCCGATGCTATGGTCTCAGCCTGATATGTCAGTTCCTCAAGCGGTTCCAACTGCCTGGATATTATGCTGCTGAATATCATGAGCATGAGCAGCAGGCCAATCACCACGATTCCGATTATTGAGTTGATAAGACGGAAATAGCCTCCGAATATATCAACCTCCGGGCATACCAGACCTACGCTCCAGCCTGTGTCGCTGAGCGGTTGGTAGAACACGTAGCAGTCCTTGCCCTCAACCTTGAGTTGGCGTACACCCTTCTCTCCGGCCTGCATGGCGTGGCCAAGGTTTATTATGGCCGTATCGGGTTTGAGAAGTGTGGGGGTGAATATGGTCTGATAGAACAACTTCGCGGTATCGGGATGAACAAAGAATGTTCCGCCCTTTCCTATCATAATACTGTATGAGTTGGGGTAGGGCTTAATCTTCTCAATGGTACCTGAGAGCCATTCAAGAGATACATCTACAGATATTGAGCCAATAAACACACTGTCGCGGTCCTTGATGGGCTTACAGTATGATATGATCATATCCGATGATGTGTGACCGTTAGGATTGACATCCATGAAGGGCTCGGTCCAGCATGGCCTGTCAAGCAGCTTGGGTAACTGATACCAGTCCATTGAGAAATACTGGTAATGATCGTTTCCCTGCTGACTTGTATAAATAGTACCGCTGTCACTGTATGAGTAGGCCGAGAAATACAATCCTTTTCCCTTGAAATAATCAGGCTCAAAAGATATGGCGCAACCGTGCAGGTCAGGATTGTTCTCGAGTATACGGCGGGTATAGACATACATGGAATCGGGCCCGTCAAGGTGTCTTGTAATGAGCCAGTCAGTATTGTCTGTTGCAACCTTTACCTTTTCAAGAATGGTGTTTACACGTTCTACTGTGTTGCCAAGAACCTGTGTGGCATGATTTATTGCCTCCTGTCTTACTGCTACACGTGACTCATTGAAAAAGACAGCATGTGCAGCAACAAAAATAAGACCGGCAAACAATACAACCCAAAGACTTATCTTTGTGGATAGTGATTTCCTTTTTCCCTGTACCATGTTTAATCCGGTTTATCTTGCAATAATATCGTCGTAACTGATCTCATTGTATATCATGCCGTTCTGGAGCATCATAAGGCTTGCCTGCTCAACCATATCGGGCCTGAGACGGAACTCGCGTGCTTTTGATTCGCGGTCAATAAGCAGTCTGAGCACATCATCAAGCATGAGTTTCTGCAGTACCCTGTTGGTGGGGATATGCTCTCTCTGAACATACTCCATTACTATATCCAGTGCCTCTTCGGGGTTCTCAACGGCATATTCCCATCCCTGACGGCTGGCCTCGGCAAATCGGTATGCCTGGTCCTTATGTGTCTCATAATATTCTCTTGTCATGTAGACACCGTCCTCCTGAATGTTGTAGCCATGGTCGCAGAACCTGTATACGTTATCGGGCGTAATCTCAATTCCGGTCTGCAGCAGCTGGTAGTATTCATTGTAACTCATGGCCAGTGTGGCGTCTATGGCTCCCGATATGAACAGGTTTATGTTTGATGCAAATGGAATCCATTGATAGTCCAGACCCTCTTTCAGACTCATGCACATGGCAACCTGACCGAATCCGGCGCTCCATATTCCCACCTTGGCACCTATCTGTTTCAACGGGTTGGTACCTCTGCTGGATACTATCACCATGGCATTGTTCATGGATGTCTGCAGTATGTTCACCAATGGTATGCCGTCATCTATGATGTCAATGGCCTCTGCCAGCTGCAGGGTAGTGGCCTGGCTCTCATTGCTCCTGATGCGGCTTATGGCTGATTGCGTTACAGAAGGATGTATGATATCAACATCCAGACCGGCTTTCATATAGAAACCCTTCTCCTTGGCTACATAGTAACCTGCAAACTGTGCCTGTGCAGTCCACTGTGGAGTAAATACCATATACTCCTGTGCTCTGGCCGCTATTGAGACAATGCTTGACAGTAACAGAATTGTAATTAAACTCCTTCTCATAAGACAGTATGTTACAATCTTGCAAAGATAACAATATTTTGCTTATATTAAAAAAGGGTGGCCAGCTTTTGAGCAATAGGGTTTTTCCCCTTCTGTTTTAGGAAAAATTCCTGTCATCGGGTGAATTCTTCTCTATATCTTCGCACCGGATTTAAACAAAATCTGTTATGAAGAAGTTTTTGGTATTGATGATGGCCGTCATGCTGCCTTTCACGGCGATGAACGGCAAAAAGAAAGAGAAACAGAACATTATGGTATGGGGTGAGGTTGTCACTGCCGCTGACAGTCTGGACTATCTTACCATGTACAAGAACTGTCCCGCAGAGGTTACTGCGCAGTTCCATTTCCTCTATCAGGACAACAGCAAGTCCGATATGTATGACCTTTTCATGCCCGATACCGTGGCTCAGGTCAATGATCCGGCTCCCGTTGAGAAACCTGTCAAGGAGGTTGTAGTTGACAATATCGTCTATAGCGCTGTAGATTCTGACGGTAAGAAATACAGCACCAGCGATCCCGATGACCCCATGCTGGCCTATCTCCTGGTAGATATGTTTGACCTCTATCATGACATCTTCTGGTTTGACGCCATACACCGTGCACATTACTATCATGACCGCAACTATGACCGTTGGACTCCCAACACAAGCCGCTACCGCCAAACTCATGGACGCTCATCGGCGCCGGACATCAATCTGGATAAGGTTGATGATGCCGCACTCCTGATAGGTGCTGCCGCCGTTGCAGTGGCATCGACCGGAATGCTCATTGCAGTTGTCAAGAACTGGGATAAACCCGATGACAGATTCCCATATTTCTCCTTGTCCCCACAGGTACAGTTCTTTACCCAGTCCGGTACCATGCGTGATGTGCTGCAACTCAAGTGCCGTTTTGGCAACTACGGCGGATTCTCAATCCTGGCAGACCTGGGCTACACCACCGGTTCACTCAATGATGACAACCTGTTTGATCCCGGTTTCACCTGGAGCCTTGGCGCAGGTCTTGACATTGGCGCATTCTCGCTCTCTTTCCGCGGCAAGCCCGCAACACGCCTCCACTCGGAGAATTTCTTTAACTGTGAGCTGGGCTATGACATTTTCCTTACAAAGAACCTTGCTGTAGACCTAAAGGGAGGCGTAGCGCTGATAGATCATGACAGTGAACTCTACTGGGATATCCCCGTATCGGTAGGCCTTCTCTGGAAATTCTGATGTGAAATGTGAAATTGGGGACTGTCCCCTTTTCCACGTGATAAAATAAGCGATAGTCGCTAAATTACACATGTGGAAAAGGGGATAGTCCCCAATTCCATATTTGTTTTATTCGTATTTATATTCTTCACTATTCGTTATTGTCTTGACGCCAGATGCATCCTCTCTGTAATGCGTAATTTTTAGAATCCTGCCAGACTCATATTCTATATCATTTAATTCGCTAAATAATAGTAACTCGCCTTTATTTGTTTGTGAATAATGTATTTTTTTAATCAGATTATCATAATCATCATATTCACATCTCAATATCTCAGAAGTCGAATCAAATATATTAATTTCATTCTGATATACTACACGGCCACGATCATCCATCATAGACTTCAAGCAAATCTCATATTCTCTTTTGGGAATTATTCTTTTATTTCCTTTGTTATCATAAGATGGCAAGTAAAATCTTTTAACCGTCACATTATTTCCATAATATGAAACCTTATCAACATAGTTGTAAGTCATTTTATTACTAGTACCTTGACCATGTCTGGCCTTGATTAGTTTACCATATCTATTATACTTGAAAAGAGTGATTTTCTCATTGGGATATACCACATCAACTGAATTAACATATTGTATTCTCTGAGAGATTAATCTGTTATTTCTTTTATCAAAGGAATATGTAACTATTTTGTCTTGTATGCAATCTTCCCCTTTATACTCGTGATATGTCAATATTGAATCATAACTGATTTTAGAAATATTCATAGAATATTCTATTCTGTAAGCAGGAACTTTATTGTCTCTCTTATCAACAATAAAATGAATAATACTAATAATTTTCCCCTCTTTAAATTCTTCTTCATCAATAGAAGTCACACAACCTAAAGAGTCTCTGAATATAACACTCTTTTTTGTTATTTCTTGAGCGTTTATTATCAAACAACTAACAAGCAACTGTATTATTAATAGTGTTTTTCTCATATCACATTGTTAATGAAATATATACTGCCATTACAATGAAATTATCCAAACAACAGATGATGCAGAAATTGTTCTTGAATTAGAAAGCCCCCCATTGTCCGGATTTTGGTTCTGCAAGTTCGAATCATAGCCCATATATGTAAATATGTCCACTATATTAAATTCATCATTTTTCTTTAAATACTTATTTGCTATTACGACATGATCACCAGTAGACATTATTACGCCACTCAATCTCTTATTTTTACGATATCTATCAATACCTAAAAGAGAGATAGAACTATCATGAAAAGACATCGATAATCGAGATCCTGCACTTATTATAGCAGACTTGGAAAAACCTCCTGGACATGAAGGTGTTTGGATTGCCGCATTATAATGACTTAAAGTAACGGCGTCAACCCTTGTACTCGGATTATTACCACATAAAGCATTGATAACTTCATTTTTCCAATCTTGAGAATTTAAATGGCTACTATTATAAAAATATAACAAGGCCCATGTGGCACATTCTCCATTCTGCCAAGTACAATAACTGTCTCCCGGCATAATGTCATTTTGTTTTTTCTTTCTAGTTATTACAGATTCATTTAAATAATCCTCTTCATCATACAATTCATAATAATCACCATCTACGCAAGATACTAATGGTAACAACACAATTGATGAAAATAGAATTAAATGATTAATACGTATCAAACTTTTCCTCATAATAGTTGTTTTTTGAATTTTGAACAATGAGTAATTATAATAACATGCTATCTAGTTCATTATATCGATTTACCAGATCCTGCGATTCACGTATAATGCGTTTAACAGTTTTAGAACGATCAACTTTGACATCTTTACTAAGTATAGACTTAGCCGTAATGATTGCATTTATTGTATCTCTTTGAGAAAGATAAATATTCATCACGCAATAATGTGGCAAATATTTACTTGGCACCATCTTAGCAGCATAATCATAATTGGCTAGAGCACTGAGCGTATCTCCAAGATTCTGATAACAATCGGCTTTGAGCATCAGGACATCATAATCATAAATTATGCTTTCACATTCTTCCAAGATATTCAGACTCTCCTGATAATGCTTGGAAAAGTGCAATTCGGCTCCATAGTTATATAGAAAGTTACCATTTCGTTTTAGTCTATTATGAAGTCTTTCATAATCAGGTAGAACAACCTCCGTTTCGCCCATCAAAGAACGTTGTGATATAACTTTCCATTCCCTTTCCGGCACAAAAAAACACACAGACAGAGCAATGCCTATTATACTCAAAACAACAACACTCCCAATTAATCTACCGTGAAACACCTGAAACGTATGCTGGGGAGTAATTATTATCAAAACTGTAACTACCCAAATAAACGGCATACTGAATGGATATGAGAAAAAGCTCCAAATCATTATAGCCAATGTTAAACCAACGAGTAAAAAACGATACTCATTTTGCTGCTGCAGCAACTTACGGAACAAATGAGACAAAAAGAATAACAAAACAAGAAATCCTGTTATTCCAAAATTAACCAGTACAAGAAGGTATTCATTAAATGGATTATTAACATTATCGGCAAGTAAAATGAATGGAGAATCTGGATGCAATTCAAGAAATTCGGCCTGATACTGCATATAGTGTGCAGTAAAACCATTTAACCCAAAGCCAAATATAGGCTTATCCTTTATCATTTCCCAGCAAACACGCCACATCAGCAACCGTCCGTTAGCAGAATCAGCCTTAAATCTATACAACAAGAATAGTAGAGCCAATCCTATGGGTATAATAATGAACAGTGAACGTTTATTCCATACAATATTTCGAATTGCTTTGGATTCATGAACTATCACTATTAAAGATGAGATTGTCGCAGCAATAAGTCCTGTCCGTGATTCAGAGAAGCCAATAAAAACAAACATCATCAAAGAAAGTGCCCAAATAATTCTTCCAGATCTTTTTGTATAAGTTTTAAAGCCCCAATATACACCTATAGGTACACATAACGAAAGGAGCATTGCAAATACAGCAGGATTCTCAAAGCTGCCGGTATATGAGAAATATCGGTTATATGAGGGCAGTAATCTAATATACTGAGCTAAAGCATATAAAGATTCCAGAAGACCTACTCCAAAAACCGTCTTCAAAAAAAAAGCAATTGAGAAAGAAGTCTTTCCTTTGTTATGTATTTTAGACAATGACAAAACGATTAGGAACAGTGCCCCTCCTGTTATTGTCCAATACTTTCGATAGGTATCATACAAATCGTAATTATTTGCAGAAACTACAAACACGCTACCCATAATAAGTAGCGCAAAAAGAAACTTTGTTAAAGTTTCAAATACTACGCTCCTATTATTAGTTTCCATAACAGTCTATATACCATTCCGTCATACTATAAACATAATCATTATATGACGAAGAACCTATTATATATGTACTAAGGCCTGAAAACCTATCAATAGTCAGCATATCTTCTTTACCACGACTCTCGGTATATACAGATGGAGTGCAGACTTTGTTTATCACAGTCCTTTTCAATTGATGGTCAAATGCATCAAATTCTGGAGTTCCACCACAAATAGATTGTACATAATCGCCCAAATCATAGTACTGATGGGGCTTTGATAGTTCAAAGGTCTGAATGCCATCAATATTAACAGCTGTTGGATATTGTTTTATTACACTTCTAAAAGCAGACGCCAAACTATCCATCTGAGAACAATCCACAAGTGAGGCGATACCAGATATCGTACCATCACCATAATAATCAGAATAGCAATAATCCAAATACGTGTCAAGACTGCGGCTAAGCGATTCTCTATTTCCCTTTACCAAATCCGGCAGTATTAAGTGATATGGGAAACAAATGCCTAATGTTTCGGCAGAGCTAGCTATCAAATAATCTGAAGAATTACGTAAAGAATATGCCACCTCTACCGCCCCCATATAACAAGCATCCAGCACCACAAAACATGGAGTCTTAGTGTCTAAAAGTATATTTCCAAAATCATTTATATTCATACTATAGATTCCATCAGCGCCTAGAGCTCGGGTAGCAGTTGTAGAGTTCATGTCTGGATTGAAACCTGGAAGCCATCCGTTTCCATGAGACCAGTATATAAGTCCGTACCTTTTTCCCGATGATTTGTTTATCATAGTGCTCAATACTTCTTTAAAAACCTGTGGCGAAGTTGAATACTGCTCATCATAATATAATAAAGTCTTATATTTCACTTTTCCAGATTCCGACAAAACTATGTGCCTTAGAGTCGGTTCTTCATCATAACGATCCAAATACAAGAACAATTCTGTACCTACCGGACAACCCTTAAGTCCTTTGACTAAATCCTTCTCTATATACTCGGCATGATCATCTAAATTATTATCAGCTATGATAAACGCGAATAAGGATAGATCATTATTTAAAGATATCCTTTCCTGTTTAGCACATGATAAAAGAGAAAAAATCACAAATAAGTTGTTTAACAACAATTTAATAATATTTATCCTCATTTTGAAGCCATCAAACAATATAAGCCGAGATTATTTCTTAATGACTAAATACTAGTGATGCGTTGTTTAACGCATCACTAGTATTATTCCATAATTGTTATTAAGGGTAGACCTCGAGCATACCTTCATTCCATACATTACCATCCATATCAACACCACAATTGGTGTTTCCACCCGCTTCCTCAAGACTTGCACCTCTAACTATGCATACACAGTGGTTACAGCATGTGAGATTATATATTCTTTTACCGGAAGAATTACCACCACTTTTCGTTATAATGCTAGCAGTTATTCCTACTTCAATACCACATGCATTAAGGAACTTACTCACATCTACCGCACCGTTAGTATAGTATTTAGATATATACTCTTTCGCTTCTTCTTCATTAAATGAAGCTACAAATTCTTCAACAGCAGCCACAATATGTTGCTGCCATGCACTACCAAACCGAGCATTTAATGCACGCTGCGTACAGCCACAGTCATTATATGAAACCACCCTATGATATCCATATTGACTACCATAAGGGTTTACATCACCTGGCAACTGCTGAGGACCGTTGTCTTTTGTACCTTTTCTTCTGGGTGATAACCATTCTGTACCATCCTCATCGTACAACTCATACATGTCACTTTGCACGCATGATGTGAACATCGAAATCAAACACGTGAGCATCACGCTCAGAATCAAACATTTTTTCTTCATAGATTTTTGAAAATGATTAGTAAATAAGTAAATAAAAACGCCCCACATAAATGAGGGTTTGTAAATAGGTAAAATTCCAATTATTTCAAACTATTACAATACGCTACTCCAGATCTTCTACAATTCTGACACGTCTCCAGTATTTTTCTTTCTTGTACGTTTTTTTACTTCCCTTTTTCACATGTAATGTAGTTCTTGGGGCAAAAGATTTGCTTCCTATTCCGGGAGGGACCGGACAATACATATAAATGTCCTTCAAATTGTTACACCCGGCAAAACAATAGTTACCAATAGTATTAACACTTTCTGGTATTGTAACAGTTTCCAGAACTTTACAATTCATAAAAGCCCGTCTATCAATACACCATACTTTATCTGGAATAACAACATCTTTCAAGCTTTGGCAGTTGTTAAATGCATCACATCCTATAATCTCAAGACTATCCGGCAAATCAATATTGTTCAGCATGTGACAATTCATAAACGCAGCTTCATTAATTCTTTTTATTTTGTCTGGAATTTTTATACTCTTCAAACTCGTACAATTGCAGAAGGCGCCGTCTTCTATTACTTTAAGATTATCCGAAAAACTAATTGAATCAAGATTAACACATGACATGAAAGCGCCATAACTTAACACTTCTATATCATTAGGGACCGTTGAAGTAGCGCAGCCCGCTATCAGTACTTTGCCATCCTTTTTTACTATCACATTACTAAAACCATATGAGCTGTAATATAGATTATCTGAGTCGATGTATAATGATGATAATGCTCCGCAATCGCCAAACACTCCTTCACCTATAAACTCCACGCTATTTGGTAATGATACGCTTCTTAATGAACTGCAACCATTAAAAGCCCAATCACCTATTTCCTTGGTTCCATCCGGAACCATAATGCTATCAATACATACGCAATCACGGAAAGCGGCATTACCAATCTTTTTAATACCCTTATTCAATGAAACTGTTTTAAGATTGATACAGTCGCCAAATGCATTAAATCCTATTTCGCATACGTTATTTGGAATAGTAATACTTTGTAAGCCCTCGCAGGCTCTGAACGCATCCGGAGCTATAGAGATGACATCATCTGATATAATCGTGTTCTTACAACCTGTTACAAGACAGCTATCTTGCCTGCGAATAATCCCATTGCAATTGTTTCCTGAATAATAGAATCCGTTAAGAGGATCTATTAACAGTTCTTTTAGATTGTTATTACCATAAATTGCACCGTCTTCTATTATTGAAACGTTTTCAGGAATCTTGATAGAACTTAATGAATCACAAAAAACAATTGATTCTCTACATAGTTTCTCAATCGATTGTGGAAGCACTAATGATTTCAAAAAAGCACAATTACTAAAAGCAAATGATTCCAAGCAAGTAACACTATAATTCTTTCTTCTTATCTTGATAAAATCCGGAATCACCACTTCTATTCCTGTGGTAGCTTTTTTCTTACAACCTATTACACTTACCGTTGAATCTGTATTTATAGCATAGCATATGCCGTGGCGTTCGTAAGTCTTCCCTCTACAAGGCACACAAAAACAAAAGAATATTATCATGCCAAATGTAAAATACCTCATTGTCCTATTTTTTTACAAAAAAACTGCCAATTTGATTGTAATCACAAGTATTTGTTTTTCCCCCGTGAGTGGAAAGTGTGTAAACTCCATCCTGGATAGATTCTAATATACCATAGTGACCAGGGGACCCCAACTGTTGGACTACAACAACCTTATCTAAACTTGACACATTGGCATTCTGCGAAATACCCAACTCTTGCCAAAAAGCTGCCATCTGACTATTAAATTGTGTTTTGTATTGTTTAAACTTGATGTTTAAGCTATTGAGGGCACCAATTAGCATTATATTGTTTATTCCTCCTTGATGTATTTGCCAGTAATATGTAATACAGACATCGTGTTCTGATGAGTTATTCAGATCAACTGAACGATTGACAAAATGAGCAATTTTCCTCATATGATAGAGCCGATTGCTCTTTGTATCTGATGTATTATTATTTAAGACCATTAACGCCCATAATCCACATTCGTCTTCCAACCATTTGTCTTTGACGGTTGAATTAAAAGTATTCTGCCACCAATTATCTAACCAGCCTTTTGTTCTTGGAGTATTTCTATTAATACCTATATCTTCATCATCATATAAATCATACAAGTCACCTTGCACACATGATGTAAACAAAGAAATAAAACACATGAGCATCGCGCTCAGAATCAAAAACTTTTTCTTCATATTATTAAAACAAAGACGTTAATATATCAACAAACAACATATAGGTTTTACAGGTCTACTAATTGAATGGTTAATTTATTTAAGGAAATCAATTACCACCACTCAATAGCCCCGTCTTCATTATAGAAGAATGGCCTCTCATCTACTCCTCCTGTGTGGTTTATAAGCCACAGAAGCGCATTATTGGGTACACTGTCAAATTCAAGATAATTATCCACAGCCACTTTGCTCCCCAATGATCTCCATTTGCTGCGGGAATTCAGGTAGCAGAGTTCATACTCCTGGCCGGGATGAATATCATTATCATCACTTCGGGGGATAATCCTTACAGATGACACATGTTTAGGGCTACCAAAATCCATACCCACCCAGTTGCCGTTCTCTTGATTAATTTCAAAGTTAGTTAGCCAATTATCATCATAAGCTCTCTCTATGGCATCCTCTCCAGCCTCAGCATTGGCTATACCCCGGCCTGTCATTTTCTCTCCGTTCTCATCAAAGAAAGCCACCTCTGCCACGCTGCCCCACGAGCCATCGGGGCTCATATAACGCCAGTATCTGTAACAGCCGGCCCCATCTATTCTGATCTTATCAGGTATATCAGTTGTTTCTATAGTGTATAGGGTTGAATCATTCTTGAAATCCGCCATATCAGAGCATTGGATTTTACCGCCAAGCAGACGTCGGCGCATATCAACCACATTGTATGACTCATAATATTTGCGCTTAAGCCTTACACTCTTAAAGGTGCTGTCATCAAATCTTATGTAACGGATATCGCCGTTGTCCTCAAGAATAAAAGGACTACTGATTGGTACCAGAGCCGTTCCATTATAACCTAGGGCTATGTACATCATGTTCCTTCCCATATTATGGAAATGTGCCTTGCCTCTCTTAAACTCGCCAAAATCAAGTATCGCCCATTGGTTTTCTTCAACTGCTGAAAACATTGCTATATACACATACTTGTCTACCAGTTTCACCCTCTTAAAGACATCCACATCAATATCCGATGTCAAATTATACTGGTCTGTCACATCTTGAATGCACAAGTCAAAAGGATACACGTATTGGGCCTTGCGCGAATAATCATATATCCTTTTGTTAATTGAATATGATTTCCTGAATACCTTAGGGATTCTTTCATAAGCATAGAACTGCTGACCGGCCGGCATGATTAGAGCATTGATTGTAGTTTCAATACGTCCCCTGTCCGACGGAAAGACATACCAGCTGTGACCATCGCTGTTTCTACCCCATAAAGGAGCATAGTCAACAGCCGCTGGGAGTCCAAGACTACGAAAAACAGCGGTTCCCATAGTTACATAATCCATACAATTACCGTATGTCATCCTAACCCATGTTTCTGCACTTTTTAATGGAATACCGCTCGGCTTTTCCCAAATAACTCGCAAGCCTATATCCGATTGTTTGGTATGTATTTCATTTCTTACTATCTCTATCGCCCCATAAATAGTGTTACGGTCCACATCTGTAGACGGAATTGTATTCAAACTATCACTATAGTAAGCAGAAAGGATTTCGCGCCAATTATCAAGACTTTGACAATCAACCACTTTATATGGTAACAGCCAATCACGAAATTCTTCATAACTAAAATGACAGACCCATGGTTTTGTACGCCATTGATTAAACGCGTGATCTATGCTGTGAATCAAATAATCGGCTTTTATTATCTTCACATCCGACACCACATCCTGAGTCAGCCACCAGAACTCTCTTTCACTTATCTTGCAAATGGTATCCTGCTCCCAATCAGGAGTTTCTCCTTTACCAAGAATATCAAGAGCCTTACGATAGTAACTGTTTATGGCTGCGGTGTCACGATATGAATAATGCGCCGGCATATTGGCAATAAGATACTTTGCCGCCGCAAGTTTTTGAGGATCATTTTCAATTGTCTTATAATGATTGAGAACTGTCTCAAGTTCCACACGGTTTTCTCCAGCAGCCTTAAGTGCATCACGCAGGAGTCTGTTCTCATCTGAACAACCTGCAAACAATAATATGATAAGAACTAATGATAGAAGTTTCTTCATAATGTATTATTTTTCCATCTGTCAAGAATGGGTGAACAGATTGTGTCAGCACTCACATACTCTATAGTCTGATTTTTGTGCAGAATAAATGGTACAGAGATAGGAATAAGACCTTCACCATCATAACCCATAATTATATAGAGAACCTCACGGCCCATATCATGGAAACAGGCCTTGCCATACTTCATCTTACCAAAATCAACTATTTGCCAAGGCTTGTTATCATCTCTTACTGCAGATGCTATATACACGTACTTATCTTTAAGTTGATTTCGGACAAGTTTATCAATAGGTATTTGAATATCACTTGTTAGAAAATATCGTGATGTCACATCTTTCTTACCTAGATCAAAAGGATATTGATACTTGGCCTTACGCACATATTTCTCGCGGTCCTTATTTATAGCATACGTGTTACGATATACCTTTGGTCCACGGTCATAAGGAAAGAAACCACCTCCAATCATTGTTGAAAGATCCCACTCTGATGTAAGTTGTTCACCTCGGTCAGATATTATTACAAACCATTTTGTAGCGGCTGTGCCACGAGAACCGACAGGAGTCTCATCCAATACTGCCGGGATACCCGCGCTACGCATTGCCAATACTGCCGTTAATGCATAGTCTGGTATATCTCCATAGGTCTGATGAACCTGCAGATAAGCGCTAAGCAGAGGCAAACCCTCGCGAGAGTACAATCCGTAACGCTTCAAAGCATTGTAAGTGTCATTTCGAATCATATCAGCCACGCCCATAGTTGTATTATACTCGACATCGTTAATTATAGGGTGTTCTAACCCTTTGCCAAAATGAGCCAACAAGGTATCTCGCCAATAATCCAGTTCTTGCAATTCGATAGCCTTATAGGGCAACATCCACTCCAAAAACTGTTCATAGGTTACCTGGCTGGCCCATGGGCAGGTAATCCACTGCGTGTAGGACTTGTCTATATTATTTATAAGGTAGTCGGCTTTGATGATCTGTGCGTCAGGTATGGTATGATTGGGTAGGTCACGATACTTGAGATCGGTTATGGCTAGCAGGCTGTCACGATGCTGTTCTGGAGTCAGTGTTTGATCTGATAGTATACGGGATGCGTATTCGTAGTACTGGCTGATTTCTTTGCCTGCGTATGAGTAATGGGCTGGCATGTTCTCTATTAGGAACTCTGCAGCTTGGAGTTTCTGGGGATTTGGGTCTATAGTTTGGTAGTGAGCCAGGACGGATTCAAGTTCCGCTCTGTTGGCACCGGCGGATTCTAATGCACGCTCCAGGGCTGAGCCGGATGTGCAGGAACAGACTAAAGAGAGTACAGCCACATGTATGGCTGGCAATAACAATTTCATTAATTGGTTTATTAGGGCTATCGCAAAATATCAGTTATTCAACACACCTTTTAAATAATATCAGCTGTTGATAAAACTGATGATTTACAAATTTAATTAAAATTATTTTCTCTTCCAAAAATCGACATACATAAACCATAAAAAAGTCCTGATTCGGTTTAATCAGCAGCCCGAGTCAGGACATATATTAGATATTACGGATATCATGTGGAATTGGGGACTGTCCCCTTTTCCACGTGTCAAGTTTGGCACTAATTGCTTACTTTAGCATGTGGAAAGGGGGACAGTCCCCAATTCCATGAATAAGGCTATGAACAGATTCGTTTTCATTCTTTCAATGGTATTCGTATCATGCAATCATACACTGGTGAGTTCGGTGTCAACAGTGTTTGATTCCAGTGACAGTCCTATATCAAGAAATGAGGTTCAATATGATGATAATGGGAATGTAGCCTCCATACTATATTATGATTTCGTTGACGGAGCTTTTGTGGAGGATTCAAAAGTAGTTTATTCGTGTGCATGCTGTGGAGAGATTACAGATACTGTCATTACACACTATGAGATGACTGGTGGAGAATGGAAACCTGTATCCAGAGCGATTGACAGTTATAATGATCGGTTCCTAAAGATCAGGTCAACTGGTCTGAACTATGACAATGAGTGTTGGGATACGACATTTGTCGTTTCATGGGAATTTGATTCTCTATCCAGAATTAGTGCACAGATAAGCAATTCTTGGAGATTGTTATATGAATATGGCGATGGCTTTGTCCGGCGCACAGAACTGAACCTGGAAGATGGTAAGTATAATGTGAGGAGTATTTATGTCGACTCTTTGGATGATAGTGGGAATGTCATTAAATATGAAGTCCGGACATATGAACCGGAATCAGGTTTCCAAAACAAACGGGTCTCTTATAAGACATATGATGAAAACAATCGGGTTGAATCAGAAATGATAATTGGTTGTGATAAACAGGACCCTGACAGCAATAAGGTTGAGTACGCATATAACGGATTCGGACAGATTGAAAGTGAGACTCAGTCTTATTGTCAAAGCGGTAAATGGAATGTGACCAATAAGACAGATTGGACGTACAATAATAACGGGAGATTGGAAAAGATGGTGCTGACCCGTTTTGATGATGGAGTATTGCGGAATAAAGTGATTACGGAATACGAATACGACAGAAAAGGTAACAAGATTCGTGAAGTAACCAGCAGAATCCGGGGGAATGACGGTGCTGCCACCATCGTCAACTCTCTTGTCATAGACAATATCTACAACTGAAAGAGAATCAGTTGTATTTCTAAACAAAAATGACTCCCGTAAAAATGTTGCGGGAGTCATTTTTGTGAGATTAAATTCTGTTTAGAATGTAGCCTCTTCTGATGGGGGCAGGGGACGGCAGTTGTACTGTGATGACATTGCCTCTCCGTATGCGCCGGCCGATAGCAGAGCTATAAGGTCACCGCGGTGAACCTCACTCAGCATCTCATCCTTTCCGAATACGTCCGATGACTCACAGATGGGACCTACTACGTCATATTTCTGCTGCGGGCCGTTTGAGCTCAGGTTCACGATCTTGTGATGTGCGCCGTACAGGGCGGGGCGGATAAGCTCGGTGAATCCTGCATCGACGATGGCGAATTTCTTTATGGTTCCCTGCTTTACGTAAAGCACCTTGGTAACCAGACGTCCGCACTGTGCCACAACGGCGCGGCCCAGCTCAAAGTGGAGCTGCTGTCCGGCGCGGAACTTGAGTTCGCTGCGGAATATATTGAAATACTGCTTAAAGTCAGGAACAGGGTTCTGCTCAGGGTTGACGTAGTCAATACCCAGACCGCCGCCTACGTTTATGCTGTTGAGCTTGATACCTTCTGCTTCCAGCTTGTCCTGCAGGTCATTTACCTTCTTGCAGAGCAGGTGGTAGGGCTCCATGTCCAGGATTTGTGAACCTATGTGGAAATGCAGGCCCTCAAACTTGAAACAAGGGTTGGCCAGTGCCTTGCGGATAATGGGCAGGAGCATGGGGATCTCTATTCCAAACTTGTTCTCGGCCTTACCGGTGGTGATGTTGGCGTGTGTGTGGGCGTCTACATCGGGGTTTACGCGGAACGCGATATGGGCGGTCTTGTCCAGGGCGGCGCAACGCTCGGCAATCACGTCAAGCTCAGCCTCGGACTCTACGTTGAAGCAGGCAACACCTGCGTTCAGAGCCAGATCAATTTCCCAATCGGCCTTGCCTACGCCTGCAAATACTATTGATGATGCCTTAAAGCCGTTGTCAAGAGCAACCTTTATCTCACCTCCGCTTACTGTGTCAATGCCCAGGCCGTACTGGTTGATGAGCTTAAGTATCAGAGGGTTGGCGTTTGCCTTGATGGCGTAATGCACATGCCAGTCTGCGTTACCGGCGGTACACTCTTTTATTGACTTGAGGGTACTCTCCAGTATCCCCAGGTCATACTGATAGCAGGGAGTGTGCATTATTTCTTGCCGTTAAAGAGGTAGTCACTCAGACGCTGCAGGGCAGCTTTCTTGTCACTCTCCTTGATGAGGAATGAAATGTTGTAGTTGCTGCCTCCGTATGAGATCATACGTACGGGGATATCGGCCAGGGCATCCAGAGCACGTGACTCAAAGCCCAGGTTCTCCCAGTTCATGTCACCTACTACGCATACTATGCACATTCCGTCATCAACGGTTACGGTTCCGTATTTCTTGAGTTCACCTACAATCTCATCCAGATGCTTGATGTTGTCAATTGACATTGATACACCAACCTCGGATGTGCAGATCATATCGATTGATGTGCGGTAGGTCTCAAACACCTCAAACACCTTCTTGAGGAAGCCGTGGGCCAGAAGCATGCGGCTTGACTTGATCTTGATGGCGGTGATGTTATCCTTGGCGGCTACGGCTGCTATACGGCCGGGCTCGTTGCGGTTGTCAATGAGTGTGCCGGGGGCGCTGGGCTCCATGGTGTTGAGCAGACGTACCGGTATGTTGGCTGCCTTGGCGGGCTGGATGCAGGTGGGGTGGAGTATCTTGGCTCCGAAATATGCCAGCTCCGCTGCCTCCTCAAAATGCAGGTGGCGAACGGGCTGTGTCTTGTCAACTACACGGGGATCATTGTTGTGCATGCCGTCAATGTCGGTCCAGATCTGGATCTCATCGGCTTTGATGGCGGCGCCCAGGATGGATGCGGTGTAGTCACTGCCTCCGCGCTGCAGGTTGTCTATGTCACCGTTCACGTTGCGGCAGATAAAGCCCTGTGTGATGTAGATCTGCATGCCGGGAACGGCCTTGAGCTGCTTGGCTGCGTTCTCTGTGATGAACTGCATGTCAGGCTCTGCGTCTGCATCGGTTTTCATGAAATCGAGGGCGGGCAGGAGAGCAGCCTTGATACCCTGCTCCTTGAGGTAGAGGGTTACCATGTAGGTTGAGATAAGCTCACCCTGTGCAAGTATGATCTTTTCATCCTTCTCAGAGAAGTTTTCCTTGTAGAATGACTGAAGGAATGAGAACTTGTCCTCCAGGAACTTATTGAGCTCATCCTGGTTGTTCTTGTCCTCCAGGAGCTCAGGAACGTGTGCGAAATACTTCTTGCGCAGGCGGTTGATAACGTCATCAGCGCCGGCCTTGTTTCCGCCGTACAGGTATTGTGCAATCTCTACCAGAGAGTTGGTGGTGCCTGACATGGCAGACAGTACAACCAGCTTCTGCTGTCCGTCCTCAGTGATGAGACGGCTCACTTCTTTCATTCTCTCGGGGCTACCTACTGATGTGCCTCCGAATTTCAGTACTTTCATTTATGGTTGTTTTTCAGATTACTATCAAAAATTCTCAATTCTCAATTATGTAACTACGTTCCATGATTTTTGTCGCGACTCGGCCAAACAAGCAAGCTTGATGGCTCTCACTGCTCCAAAAATTGTTCCTGCGCTTCCGCATTCACAATCAGCTTGCGTCCCTCGCACTTGAACACCCGTCCGGGGAATTCCTTGGTCCACTGCAGATTGTGGGTGATCATAAGGATGGTTGTTCCGCTTTTACCCACCTTATGCAGGATCTCCATGATCTGGCGTCCTGTCTCAGGGTCCAGGTTGCCTGTGGGCTCATCGGCCAGTATAAGTTTGGGGTCATTGAGCAGGGCGCGGGCTATACATATGCGCTGTTGCTCTCCGCCCGATAACTCATGCGGCATCTTGTAACCCTTGGTGTCCATACCAACCATTCCCAGCACCTGGAATATTTTCTGATGGATAAGCTTCTTGTCTTTCCAACCGGTTGACCTGAGCACAAAACTCAGGTTCTCAAAAACGTTACGGTCTGTAAGCAGCTGGAAATCCTGGAATACTATTCCCATCTGACGGCGCAGGCGCGGTACCTGGCGCTTCTTTATTGTCATCAGGTTCATACCCAGGACAATGGCGTGGCTGTCAGGCATGGGACAGAGCACGTCCAGCTCACAGTACAGCGTCTTGAACAGGCTGCTCTTGCCGGAGCCCACCTTACCAATCAGGTAGACAAAGTCTCCCTCCTGTACGGTGAATGTGACGTCGCCCAGGACGAACATCTCCTCCTGGCGGACCTCAACGTTTCTGTAGTCTATTATATCCATCAGCGTTATGCGGGATTATTCCTTGTGGCGCTTAACCAGCTCGGCTGCCAGCTCCTCAATGCGGTGACCCTTTGATGTGAGCAGCACGATGAGATGGTAGATAAGGTCCGATGCCTCATAGATAAGACGGTCATCAGTACCGTTGGTGGCCTCGATAACTGTCTCTACAGCCTCTTCACCAACCTTCTGAGCCATACGGTTTACGCCGCTCTTAAAGAGTGATGTGGTGTATGAGCCCTCGGGCATCTCCTTGTAGCGACGGTCAATGAAATCCTGCAGGTATGAGAGGAAATTCAGGTCTACAGAGTTCTGCTCGTTCCAGCAGGTGTCAGCGCCGGTGTGGCATACAGGGCCGTCGGGACGTGCCTTGATGAGCAGTGTGTCCTGATCGCAGTCCAGGAGAATCTCCTTTACGTTCAGGAAGTTGCCGCTGGTCTCACCCTTTGTCCAAAGGCAGTTTCTGGTGCGGCTCCAGAATGTTACTTTTCCGGTCTCTACGGTCTTGTCATAGGCCTCTTTGTTCATGAAACCAAGCATAAGGACCTTGCGTGTCACATTGTCCTGAACGATGGCGGGTACGAGACCGCCCATTTTCTCAAAATTTATATCCATTGTTTTATTATTACAATCTTATAGGAATATTCAGCCCGCAAAGGTACTGCTTTAATTCGGGAATTGGTATCTCACCAAAGTGAAAAACGCTGGCGGCCAGCGCAGCATCGGCGTGACCCTCTATGAAAGTGTCACGGAAATGCTCCTTGGCGCCTGCACCTCCCGATGCTATGACGGGGATCGTAAGCTCATCGGAGAGCCTGCGCAGGGCTTCATTGGCAAATCCCTGTTTGACACCGTCATGATCCATGCTGGTAAAAAGTATCTCACCGGCACCGCGGTCCTCGGCCTCATGGGCCCACTCAAAGAGCATGCGGTCAGTGGGTACGCGGCCTCCGTTAAGGAAACAGCGCCAACCCTCGGGCATCTGCTTGGCATCGATTGCGGCTACGCATACCTGTGAACCAAAGTTCAATGCAATCTGGTTTATCAGGTCCGGGTTCTTTATGGCAGCCGAGTTTACCGACACCTTATCGGCTCCGGCACTGAGCAGACGCTCCACATCCTTAAGCTCGTGGATGCCTCCGCCAACGGTGAACGGGATAGATATGTTTGCGGCTATGCGCTCAACCAGTTCTGTAAATGTTTTTCTGCCCTCAAACGATGCGGTGATGTCCAGGAATACCAGTTCGTCGGCACCCTGCTCGCTGTAGAGTTTGCCCAGCTCAACGGGGTCTCCGGCGTCACGCAGGTTTACAAAGTTGGTGCCCTTGACGGTACGTCCGTCACGTATATCAAGGCAGGGGATTATTCTTTTTGCTAACATACTCTTACTCTTGGCTTAGTTTTGAAAGCTGGTCAAGGGTTATGCGTCCCTCATAATAGGCTTTTCCTACTATTGCTGCCGGCAGTCCGGCCTCCTTAAGATGCGTCAGGTCATCCACGGAGCTCACTCCGCCGCTGGCTATCAGGTATATGTTAGGGAACTTGGCCAACAGCTGGCGGTAGAGCTCCACCGATGGACCCTGCAGCATGCCGTCCTTGTTTATATCGGTGCAGAGCACCTTGCTTATTCCCTTTTTCATATAGTTGCTTATAAAGTCATCCAGTTCAATGGCGCTGTCCTCCTTCCATCCGTTTACCGATATCTTGCCGTTGCGGGCATCGGCCCCAAGGATAAGGTGCTCCTGACCAAACTCTGCAATCCATTCATCCATCAGTTCCGGGTGCTCAACGGCGGTGCTGCCTACGGTCACCATCTGTGCACCGCATCCCAGCGCTGTCTCCAGGTCGGTGCGGGTCTTGATGCCGCCGCCAAAGTCAATGGTAAGGTCAGTGTGCGTTGCAATTGCCTCCAGGGTGGGGTGGTTTACAATGTGCTTGCTGCGGGCACCATCCAGATCAACCAGATGGAGGCGTCTGATGCCTGCATCCTGGAACCTGAGTGCCATGTCCAGCGGGTTGTCGCTGTAGGTCTTGCAGATGTTGTAGTCACCCTTTGTCAGGCGTACGCACTTGCCGTCTATTATGTCAATTGCGGGAATTATGTCCATTGCTTTTAAATGTCAAGAAAATTCTTAAGAATACGCTCTCCTGTGGGGCCGCTCTTCTCGGGGTGGAACTGGGTGGCGTAGAAGTTGTCCTTATGGAGTGATGCGGTAAACGGGAGTATGTACTCGGTCTTGGCGGCTGTCCATTGGCAAACCGGCACGTAGAAACTGTGTACAAAATAAACGAACTCAGGCTTGGTGAACCCTTTGAACAGGCCGTCACCTGTAGTCTCAATGGTGTTCCATCCCATATGAGGAACCTTGTCTTCATGGCGCTGGGGCTGGAACTTGAGCACGGGGACATCAAAGATACCCAGGCAGTCGGTGTCACCCTCTTCGCTGTGGCTGCACATGAGCTGCTGACCAAGGCAGATTCCCAGAACCGGCTGTTTGAGGTCCTTGATAATTCGGTCCAGACCATGCGCCTTGAGATACTCCATCGTGGTGCTGGCTTCACCTACACCGGGAAATATAACCTTGTCGGCACGCCTCAGCTCCTCCTCGTTGTCGGTAAGGATGGGAGTAACGCCAAGTCTGGTCAGTGCACCTATGACCGAGCGTATGTTTCCGGCATTGTATTTGACTATTGCAATATTCATTTTCAGATACTATCTGTTTTCAAGCCGCGAAATTACAAAAAAACTACCACACTATTGATATGGAACCTGTTGTGTCATTTTATAAACAGGCGGTATGTTATACGGTGGCTGGTATTGTATACTACCACGTTGAAGATGCCATTTCCCAAACGGTCATATCCGATTGGATAGGTGGCGGAACCGATGCCGTCCAAGCTGCCTTTAAGTAGGGTGCGACCGCTCATATCAATAATGACATACGTGTATGAGACACCCTCTTTGAGGTCTGTTTCGAGATATATCTTATGTTCGGATTTATCAATTCTTATCTGACCGGGGTTGACGTTCTCCCACGGCTGGGTGACGGCGGTTGCAGGTCCTCTGTAGTGTGTTGTGTCAGGAGTGAGCCAACTCATTCCCATTTCAAACGTTATTTTCTCCATGGGCATTGGATCTGTATCAAAGTCAAACATGCTGCTGTCAACAGGAACACTACGGCTCGTACTGAAACTGTAATATCCTCCGTTGGCAGCAGTGATAGGCTTGGTGATGCTTTTGCCGTCAGTTGATGTGGCCTTGAACCAATACTCCACAAAGTTATCTTCTGCATCGGTGTCCTGCAGAGGAATCTCTCCGTACCAACGGTTGCCGTTACCGGTCAGGCTGACGGTCTGCCATTGACCGCTGTTCTTGCGGTAATTCAGCTCGGCGTACTCAATTCCGTTGCGGTTGGTTATTATGGCACTCACAGGAATGGAGGTCATGATACCCGTGTTTATGGTGTCATGGATGTTCTTGTGCAGTATGCGTATGGGATTGTCGGCCGGAATCTGCTTGGTTACGCAGTGGATAGCGCCGCCCAGACCGTCAAATGACCTTATGTCTACACAGTAAATGGTGTATCCGGGATAGGTCTTGCTTATGGCCTCTATATTGGCGCGGTCCCAATCAGCTGTAGGCATTCCATCGGCTCCAACCTCAGAGAAACAGGGTTGAAGTATGACGTTGTTCACAAATGTGTGGTTTGAATAGCTTCGTGAATAGCGTTTGTTATATATCTCCTGGCTTTTAAAATACTTTCCGTTGTTATCGGAGGGAAATGGCAGGGTGCCCATACGGTAGTAGTTCCTGTCAAACAGACTGTTGAATGAGCAGAGGGTGTCAATGTTGTTCAGTTCTATGGCGTAGTCTACCCATGAACTGTACTGGGAAGGCATTTCCGAAAACACAAAACCGTTCTCGTCATATGCATCGGCATACAGGTCAATATGTCCGGTGCTGCCGTCATATAGGTATCGCGGGACAATTATTGTGGCGCGCTGGCCTAACATGTCATGCAGTGCCTGTTTTACCTCCGTGGCGGTCAGAGCGGGCTTGTAAGTATAGTGGATTGATGAGGTGTCGCGTCCATTCCAGGCTATCTGTCCTATGGTATCGGCGTTGATGGTATAGACAGCATCGGATGACACTACCGCGCCTGCACCGTCGACCAGACAGTTTCCTCCCTCCCAGAATACGCCTGTCATATAGTTGGGTATGCCCATCTGTCTGTGCAGTAGCGAAGGGATGGAGTCGTCAAGCGGACGCCGATGACGTGAGTAGACAAAATCCAGCATGGCCAGACTGTCCTGGTCGCCGTAGTAGAAACAGATAGGACCGCAGTCCCTGTACCAGACAGAGTTACCGGGGCCGAAAAAGAAACGCAGGTTGTCATGCCTCAGATTCATGCGCTCAAGTGTCTCATATACAAGAACCGTATCAGCCGGTTCCTCCACGTGAACCCAGGCCTGTGCACCACCGGTCTGTATGCCGTCCATGAGATGAAAGAATACCTTGCCTCTGTCGGATATCGTGTCCATGCGAACGATATACGGTCCCGCTCCTACCAACATATATATTTCGTCGTCCTCGTAGTAGTAATCGGCCAGACCGCCGATAACAGGTGTGGCATACAGTTGCACTATATCCTCATACCCCGGGATGCGATAATCATACATTGGAGTGATGATTACGGCCTGTACCTCTTCCCATTCACCGGGAAACCATACGCGTTCCTTGGGTTTAGGGTTACGCATGGGGGCTCTGGATGCATATTCTGTGGCGCTATATGTGCTCCTGTCGGCAACAGGTAGCTTTCGCAAGGGGTACTCGTTGGAATAGACTTTCTTATGGAATGTTGTTTGAGCCTTGTAGCTCACGTCTTTAGAATTGGCGTTCTGGGCGCTTGAGGTATAAAAAAGCAGAATTGCGGCTAACAATGTGGAAAACCTTCTCATCATCTTCTTGTTTGTTGATTGCAAAGGTAGTTCAATAAAACTACTTAATGACCTGATTATTCTGTTATTTTGCTACTTACAACTTTATTCTTTAGAATAAATTGAGTAAATTTGCGGCAAATTACAGACGGGGTGTCTGTAATCGTGTTGTAAATCATTATATATCATATAGTTACGATGAAAAAGTTTGCTGAGCGCGGACAGCTTGACTTGTCGCAGGTCAACAAAGACGTTTTGGAGGATTGGCTTAAGGAGGATCTTTTTGCACGCAGTATAAAGGAGCGTGAAGGTCATCCGTCATTTGTGTTCTATGAGGGACCTCCCTCGGCTAACGGAATGCCCGGCATCCACCACGTCATGGCCCGTACCATCAAGGATACATTCTGCCGTTACAAGACCATGTGCGGCTATCAGGTTAACCGTAAGGCCGGTTGGGATACACACGGACTTCCGGTAGAGCTTGGAGTGGAGAAGAAACTCGGCATAACCAAGGAGGATATAGGCAAGAAGATATCGGTCGATGACTATAACATGAACTGCCGCACCGAGGTCATGAAATACAAGGAGCACTGGAGTGACCTTACTCAGAAGATAGGTTACTGGGTGGACCTGGACAATCCCTATATCACATATGACAACCGTTACATTGAGACCCTGTGGTGGCTGCTCAAGCAGCTTTACGGCAAGGGCTATCTTTATAAAGGATACACCATCCAGCCCTATTCGCCGGCTGCCGGTACCGGTCTTTCCAGCCATGAGCTGAACCAGCCCGGATGCTACCGTGACGTTAAGGATACCACCGTCACCGCTCAGTTTGAGATGACTGATCCCAAGCCTGAGATGACAGGATGGGGCACTCCCTGCTTTGTGGCCTGGACCACAACACCGTGGACCCTGCCTTCAAACACCGCACTCTGTGTAGGCAACAAGATTGATTATGTGGCAGTACGCACATACAATCCTTACACCGGCGCACCTGTAACCGCTGTCATGGCCAAGGAGCGTCTGGCTGCTTACCTTGATCCCAAGGGCGCAGATCTGGCTCTTGACTCATACAAGCCGGGCGACAAGGTTGTTCCTTATCAGATTGTAGCAGAGTATAAGGGCTCTGACCTGGTAGGCATGCACTACAAGCAGCTGTTCCCATGGGTTAAGCCCGTATTCAAGGCCGATGACGGCACAATAAAGATTTCAGATGCCGGTTTCCGCGTAATACCCGGTGACTACGTAACAACCGAGGACGGTACCGGCATAGTACACATAGCCCCCACATTCGGTGCCGATGACGCATTCGTGGCCAAGGCCGCAGGCATACCGTCACTCTTCATGGTGAACCGTAAGATGGAGACCCGTCCTATGGTTGACTTTACAGGTAAGTACTGGCTCATGGATGAGCTGGATCCTGACTTTGTAAAGAACTGCATAGATAAGGATCTCTACACCGAGTATCAGGGCGCATACGTAAAGAACGCATATGATCCCAAGTTCAA